>Ga0209777_10000154_pt1 | contig 117603 bp, 112 predicted proteins | sample FrelakmetHBP12HB_FD_187147 | JGI IMG/M metagenome (GOLD analysis project Ga0209777, IMG submission 187147) | Freshwater lake sediment microbial communities from the University of Notre Dame, USA, for methane emissions studies -HBP12 HB (SPAdes)... | ecosystem: Environmental > Aquatic >...
TCTGAAGGGCATACACAAGGACGCTTACATTTCCGTCGAGGAGGCGCTTCGCCGCGCCTGCATCGAGTTCGGCTTCGTGCCCGAGCTCCACAGGATCGACGCCGTGGCTTGCGAGAAGGACGTGTCCATGCTGAAGAAGGTCGCTGGGGTCATCGTTCCGGGCGGCTACGGCTGCCGCGGCCTGGAAGGAAAAGTTTCGGCCATCAAGTACGTGCGCGAGAACAACGTGCCTTTCCTCGGATTATGCTTGGGCCTCCAGATGGGCGTGGTCGAGTTCGCCCGCAACGTCTGCGGAGTAACGAACGCGCACGGCGAGGAAATGGACGAAGGCGGCAACTGCGCGGGCAATGACAAGCATATCATCTGCGCCCTGCCCGACCAGGAGCGGTTGAGGCAAAGCCAGGGTTATATTGGAACGCAACGGCTCGGCGATTTCGCCTGCATAATCGACAAGAACAGCTTTGTCAAGAAGTTGTACGAGCGCGTCGGAAGGCCCGATGCGTACGAAGCGGCAAAACTCAAGAGTTACGATTTGATGCGACTCGGCCACGTCACGCCGGACGATTTCGTCGTGTTCGAGCGCCACCGCCACAGGTATGAAGTCAATCCCGCTTTCCACGCAATTCTCCAGGAAAAGGGCATGACCTTCCCTGGTGTGCACAAGGCGATGGATGGAACATTGCTCGTCGAGATGATTTCCGTCAAGGACCATCCCTTCTACGTCGCGACACAGGCCCATCCCGAGTTCACTTCAACGTACTTGCGGCCTAACCCGCTGTTCCTTGGCTTCGCCGAGGCCTGCAGGAAGGGCTGGAAAGGGTAAAATACTTCTTATCCCGTTGAAAAACGGACTCGCTTCTTGTAAAGCGCAGAAAAAGCAGGGGGTCGTACGCCAACTTCAGAAATTTCAGATATTGAACTAGTTCGGTATCATCTGCGGGTCCGGCCTTTTGTGCTTCGGATAGATGTCGGGCTCCAGATCGAGCTCGCTAACCAAATGTTTCCTGAAAAAATTTCCCACCAGCAACCCCGCCATGTGATTGTTAACGTTAATTAGGGATATATACCTTGTTTTTTTGACAAAAGTTGTTTTTGCGCAGTGAAAACTTTCTTTCCTTCGCAAAAATTCACGAAAATCCTTAAAAACCTTCCTCACGTGCCATTTTTCCCCTCCGAATCGTCCTTTTCGCGGTCAATGGCGTAGTAGTGCGGCATATTTTTTGTTTTTATACAGCCCCTTTCCGCCAACCCGCGCATTATTATTTTGGCATGCGTTACGCTGACGTCCAGTTTTCTGGAGAGTTCGTCGGCCGTGATGCCCGGCTCTTTCGTGACCGCCACGAACGCATCAAGATACAATGCTTCCTTGATGTTAGCCGGCAACCTCGGTCCCTTTTTGATATTTTCCGGAGCTTTTATGGGTTCTGGCTCCTTTTTCAGGTGATATGTCACCGTCGAAGGTGCCACCCCGGCCGCCTCGGCTATTTCCTTCTGGTTCGCGGCCGGGCTTTTCTTCATGGCAAGGAGTATTTTTACTGCAACATCGTCGTCCGTAACGTAATAGCAACCCTTGCACCTTTCGGTGGAACTGACGAACCCGTCCTTTTCAATGTTCCTCAGGCATATCTCAAAGTCATTCACGCCGTAATACCCGGCGAATTTGTTTTTTATTTCGATTTTCGTGGCACCGGGGTTGTTCAGGATGAACTTGTAAATCCATATTTCCTCTTCATCGCCGTCGGGAAGTATGCGCCTTATCATCTTGTCCTCTTCGATATCGCACACCATACCGTCCGTGCTTATCAGGCCCGCTTTCTCGCTGCATTTTATGGCATGCGGTATTTTGCCCCAGCGGTGGCCGAGCTTTTTCCTCAGATCGTATGCGTTCATGGGCTTTTCGTAGAGCTCAGCAAGCACGTCCATCTGGGTCATGGAACGCAGGTACGGTTCCTTGCCATCTATTATGCCCTTGCCCCTTTCAGTGAGATGGTACGCAGGCGCATCGTCGTGCATATTTAGGCCATTCAGTTCCCTCCTGAAGCGGCCGATTAAGGCGTTCGTATATTGCCGGGTTATTTTCCCTTTGTATTTTTCCTCCACGGCCGCCCCTATCTTGCCGTAGGTCAGCCCTTCCTTCACTTTGGATCGTACGAATTCCTTGATTTCGTCCGGAATGCTTTTGCGCATGAGAAAGTCTTGTGTGGAAAAAAGATTTAAGCTACAGACGCGCATTATTCGCATGGCAACAAAGACTCCGATAGGAAAGATTACGCATTTCTTCCCGAAGATAGGCGTGGCCGTCCTGGAGCTCACCGCGCCCCTGAAGGTCGGCGAGAAGATAGAGATAGGCGGCAAGTCCGAGCCCTTCGAGATGGTAGTGGAGAGCATGCAGGTCGAGCACAAGAACATTCCGATGGCCAAGAAGGGCGATTCGGTCGGCATGAAGGTCCACAAGCCCGTCAGGGACGGCGACAGCGTATTCAAGGTTGCGTAGTTTAGCCCTCGTATCTTCGCCGAAGGGGAAAACGAAAACCGGACCGCAGAGCAAAACTGCTACTTTTATAAATTTGCGCCGCATATAGTGCGCTATGCCTGTACAATCCAACCTTGACGTTTTCTTTACTCCTTTGTCAGTGGCGCTCATAGGTGCTAGCCGTACTCCTGGCAAAGTAGGCTATTCGATACTAGAAAACCTTAAAAAGTCCTTTACTGGTCCAATATACCCCGTAAATCCCGAGGCTACCGAAATAGCGGGTTTAAACACCTTCCCTTCCCTAACGGACATTCCAGGAGAAGTGGATTTGGCTGTCATTGCAGTTAAGGCTGAAATAGTTCCAACTATACTTGAAGAGTGCATTAGGAAGAAAGTAAAGGCTGTAATAGTAATCAGCGCCGGTTTCGGTGAGATTGGAAATAAAAAAGGCGAAGAAGAGCTCCAAAAGTTGATTAAAGGCAAAAATATACGAATGCTCGGACCGAATTGTTTGGGAGTTTTATCAAGAACTATGGATACGCTCTTTTTGCCAAGAGAAAAGCTCAAAAGGCCTCCCGAAGGACAAATAAGCTTTTTAACACAGTCTGGAGCCGTAGGAGCCACTATACTCGACTTAATTGGTTTCGAAGGAGTAGGAATAAGTAAATTCGTATCATACGGAAATGCTGCCGATATCAATGAATTGGAGCTGTTGACGTATTTGGGCAAGGATATGGCAACTCGAGCCATCGCCATGTATATTGAAACCATACATAATGGGCCTGAATTCATAAAAATAGCCTCTAAAATAACGCCAAATAAGCCAATCGTGGCTTTAAAGGCTGGAAAGACCGAAAAAGGCGCGGAAGCGGTATTGTCCCATACGGGCCGTATGGCGGGCCCTGCTCAAGTTTACAGTGCGGCGTTCAAGCAGGCAGGCGTGATCGAAGCCAAGAACACGCAGGACCTTTTCGACTTCGCCAAAGTGTTGTCCTCGCAGCCGCCAATAAGGAGCGGCCGTATAGCCATCATAACGAACGGCGGCGGCTTCGGCATACTGGCCACTGACTCCGCCGTCCGCCACGGCCTGGAGCTGCCCGAGCTTTCAACCGAGACCGTGCGGGCGCTCAGCAAGTCCATACCGGAATATTCCACCGCACGGAACCCGCTTGACCTGGCGGGCGACGCGAACTCAGAACGCTATGAGGCCGCGCTGAAGGCCGTTGCCAGCGACAAGAACATCGAAGGCATACTCGTGATCCCGCTCGTCCAGACCCCGGAGCTTGACGAAAAAATCGTTGACGTGTTGCGCGATGCAAAGATCTACGGCAAGCCCATAGTCGCCTGCATGATGGGCGGCGATTACACCATGAAGCACGGCCGCCGCCTTGAGGCGTTCGGAATTCCGGTCTACGACACGCCCGAGCGCGCCATTAAGGCACTTGCAGCGCTGCGCGACTACGGCCGCATAATCGCGCCGCCCGTTCCCGAGAAGGTCGAGGAAAAAACGGTAAAGAAGGCCAAGAAACTTCTCGCAAAGAAGGCGAAAAAAGCAGCAAAGAAGTCCGTAAAGAAGAAAAAGCGCTGAATCGGAAGTATTCTTTGCGCGATAGAAATGCTTTTAAGTCAAAAACATCGATTTAGTTTACCGTAAAATCTTTAGTAGAATTTTCAGTGATGCCTGTCAGCTCAAGAGTTACGCGATGGGCACGATTTCTTTTTAACCAGCGGTCACAATAAATTTTATGCGCTGGATGGCATTGCTCTCCGTCCTTCTGTTTCTGCCAGCAACCGCATTTGCGCTCCAGATGAACGAGATAATGTACGACCTGCCGGGCTCCGACGGCGGCCGCGAATGGGTCGAGGTCTGGCAGGACGGCACTGATTGTGCAAACCTTACGCAGTGGAAGTTCTTTGAGGCCAACACCAACCACGGGATAACGCTGAAGCAGGGCGACCCTGCCGTCTGCTCCGGCGGCTATGCCGTAATAGCCGATGACGCCGACAAGTTTCTTCTTGACAATGTCGGCTATTCTGGTAATCTGTTCGACTCGTCCTTTTCCCTTAGCAACACGGGCGAAACGCTGGCGCTGAAAAATCCCGACGGAAATATTACCGATTCCGTCTCTTACAGCGGCGCCTGGGGCGCTGCAGGCAACGGAAAGTCCTTGGAACGGAGCGCAAGCGGCTGGTTCGAATCTTTGTCCAACAGCACGCCTGGCGCTCTAAACAGCCTCTCGCAATCTTCTCAGGCGCAGAACCAGTCTCAACCGCAGCAAACTGAACAGAGTCAGAACCAGAACTCCGCACAAAACGCCGAACAAGCCGTTAGTCAAGAACAATCTTACCAAGAACCAGTTTCCCAGCCAAGTCAGCCATCCCAATCGGATATTAACCCGTCGTCCGATTATTCGCCGCTCATAGATTTTTCCATAATCGGCCGCTCCAACCACGTGCCGCCCGGCTCCTCGATAGAGGCCGTGCTGTCCGCGCGCAGCAGCTATCTTGCCGATCGGAACGTAGTGTTCTGCACGTACGTGACTGCCGTGAGCGACGAAGCATGTCAGAACGTTGAGCTGGCACCCGACGAGCCTGTGGAGCTGCGGTTTTACAACACGCTAAAGGCGAACGTCAGCGGAAACCTTACTTTGGTTGCGGAGCTTCGCGACGGAATATCTGTCCGCCAGAAAACCGCCAGTTTGGACGTATTGTCCGTAAGTAAGCCGTCTGAAGCGAAAACCGGTGTTGCGGGCCCCACCGCCGCCTTTGCCGCAAAAAATTCCGACTGGCTCTCGCAGTTCATAGGCTGGCTGGGCGGCCTTTTCTCTTTCCGTTGACGCGGCGCTGGCCGAACGGGCAGAACTTCAGGAACGGGCACGATGAACATTTCGGGTTTACGGCTCTGCAGACCGTCTGCCCGAACGAAACGAACCCGTAATTGACCGCGTACCATTCGCTGCGCGGCGTGATGCGTTCCAAAATTTCTTTCGCTTCTTCCAGTTTCGCCTTCTCGCTGACAAGGCCGAGCCTTCTCGGTATCCTGTTGACGTGCGTGTCCACCGCTATTGACGGTATCCCGAACCCGTACATCAGGACTATGTCCGCCGTTTTGGGCCCCACTCCCGGCAATGCCATTAATTGCTGTCTTGTCCGCGGGACTTTGCCGCTATTCAGGATTATTTCGGCGGTTTTGTGAATGTACGCCGCCTTCTGCCGCCAGGTCCCCGCCGGCTTCAGGATTGATTGGAGTTGTTTGAGCGGCAGCATGGCCAGACCCTGTGGTGTCTTTGCGACTTTGAACAGCCGTTTGCTTACCTTGTCCGTGCTAACGTCCGTGTTCCGTTGGGAGATTATCGTCCGTATCAGCGTCTCGAACGGCACTCCATGGACTGGCCGTATTCGGTAGCGCCGCTTGAACTCCTTGAGAATTGCGGCCATTTTCTGCCGGTCGTTCATTCTATCTGCCTCATCGCTTTTGCTATTCCGCTCCCGTACTGCGCGGCCCGTTTTTTACGTTCGGCTATTTCTCCCAGGCCGAGCATTCGCGCCGCGTCGCGGAGTATCAGCTTGTTGGCGTCATCGGATATTTTGCGTTCCAGCGGCAAAGACAAGGCGAAGAAAAACACGCCGTCGTCGAGAAAGGGCGTGACCAGGTCCTTTCCGAACTTTTCCGCAATTGACCTGTCCAGCGCTATCCCTTTCTCCTTAAGTCCCTGAGCGTCCGTTCTCAGCTCGTCAGCCAGCTCCTTTCCTTCGAGCTTCCCGTATTTCGAGTATCCCCCGAAAAGCTCGTCCGCGCCCTGCCCGCTGAAAACCAGCCGCTCCTTGCATGTTTTGCAGACGAACCAGAGTGGCAGCTCGTATGAGATTATCACGCGGCTGTCGTTCGCTATCGCTTGGGCAAGCAAAGGCACGGCCTCACGGATGTCCGCTTCCGTTATCTCGACTATGTTCAGCGGAAGCCCGAGAATTTTGGCCGCACTTTCTGCCGCGGCAAAGTCCTTGCAGCCCTTAACGCCGACCGTGTACAGGACCGGTGTCGCCTCCTCGCCGACTATCTTGGCGATCACCGTGCTGTCCAATCCTCCGGAAAACGCTATGGCGACCTCTCCTTTGTAGCCGTGTATCGCGTTGCGCAGCTTGTTGAGGAGCAGTTCAGTGTCGCTCATATTACCTTTAAAGGCTGCCCGATTATTAATTGCTTATGCCGAAGGATATTGTCAACATACCGCGAAAGAAATGGGTGGGCTATGCCTGGGTGATAATAACCGTTGCCCTTGCGTTTGTTTTGGCGCGGATTTACGTGATGGTAGATTCTTCACCGTCCTCTTCTTACAAGGGCACGTTTGCCTTGCTGGCCGTTTTGATCCTCGTGCTTCTTGCGTTCACGACTTTTGCATATTACAGGACTAAATATGTCATCAAGAACGGCATGCTGCAGGCGTGGTCCCCGTTCATGGTGATAAATCTTCCGCTGAAAAACATTCGCAAGGTCGAGCGCACGCGCGTGCCCGTATACCTGCGCGTGGGCGCCTCAGCTTACTGCGGCTTCTTCTACATACCCGGCGTGGGCTGGACACGCGCAATAATCACCAACATGACCGACGGTGTTCTGATTTACGCCAAGGACGGGAAGAAATACCTGATAACGCCGTCCAATCCCGACAAGTTTGCCAAGCTCTTGAAAAATGGATCAAGAAGTCGATAGCAATTTAAAGTCTGTGTAGTAGTAGCGTCTTGTCCGCTAAAAATATAGAACAATATATAACACCGTGATAATAATGGCTTTCAAGTCGCTGACCCCGGAAATGCAGGAAATCGTGAAGAAACGCTTCGACACGCCCACGCTGTCCCAAGAAGCAGGAATCCCGCCCATCCTGGCAGGCAAGAACGTTCTTCTCATGGCACCTACGGGAACCGGCAAAACGGAAACGGTGCTTATTCCTATATTTAACAACTGGGCGCGCGAGCGGCCCAAACCCATCTCAATCCTTTACATCACTCCGCTCAAGGCGTTGAACCGCGACCTGTACGAACGCATGCTGTGGTGGGCGAAGAACCTCGACTTCTCCGTTTCCGTAAGGCACGGCGATACTACGCAGCGCGAACGAAAGCTGCAGCTCGAGCACCCCGATGACCTGCTCGTCGTCACGTGCGAACAGCTCGAAGCCATGCTGGTCGGTTTGAGAATGAAGGAGCTGCTGAAGAACGTGAAGTACGTCGTCGTGGACGAGGTGCACGAATTGGTCGACAGCAAGCGCGGCGTGCAATTGTCCGTTGCGTTGGAACGGCTCCGTGAGTTGTGCGGCAATTTCCAGCTGGTGGCATTGTCCGCGACCGTCGGTTCGCCAAAGGAAGTGGCGAACTTCATTTTCGGCGGCAGGCCGCACGAGCTCATCGAAGCGGCGGGCCAGAAGCAGCTTTCCGTCCTCGTGGAGAGCCCGTTCCCGAACGCGGAAGACAGACTCCTTGCCGAAAAGCTGTTCATCGGAGATAGTGTAGCCGCAAGGCTACGGACCATCTACGAACTGCTGAAAAGCCACGCGGCGGTGCTGACGTTCACCAATACCCGCGAAGCGGCGGAAACGCTGTCAAGCCGCCTTCACATATTGGACAAGGACCTTCTTCATGAGGTCCACCATTCGTCGCTGTCGCGGGAGATGAGGGTCAAGACCGAGCAGGACTTCAAGGAGCAAAAAATAAAGTCCATCATCTGCACTTCGTCGCTGCAGCTGGGCATAGACATCGGCGCCATCGACCTCGTCATCCAGTATTTGTCGCCTCGTGAAGTGACGCAATTCGTCCAGCGCTTGGGGAGGGCGGGCCACTCCGTAACAAAAACTTCGAAGGGCGTGATAATCGCGGGAGACGGCGACGACATATTTGAGTCGTCCGTGATAGCCCGCAAGGCATTGGTCGGAGAATTGGAGCGTCCGAGCATACACTCTAACAGCCTCGACGTTATGGCGCACCAGATAATCGGCCTGGCGATGAGCACCTATGAAGTTCCGCCGAAAACGGTCTACGAAATAATAAAGCGCGCCGCGCCCTACAGGGAGCTGACTTTCGCTCAGTTCGAAGGCGTCCTGAAGTTCCTTGAATCCATCCAGCTGCTCTGGTCGGACAAGGACAAGATAGTCCGCAGGCGCCGCGCCTTCGAGTACTACTTTGGGACCATGTCCACCATACCCGACAACAAGACGTACAGGATAATCGACACGACAACGAACACTCCTGTGGGCTCGCTTGATGAGGCGTTCATGGCCGAGCATTCCGAAAGCGGCAGCTCGTTCATCGTGAGGGGCCGCCCGTGGCGCGTCGTCTCCGTCGAGAACGGGAAGGTCTATGTCGAGCCGCTCGGCGACCTGACGTCCGCCGTCCCCGCCTGGGAGGGCGAGCTGATTCCGGTCCCGTATTCGGTGGCGCAGGAAGTCGGCTCCTTGAGGCGGACGATAGCCGACCTTCTCCGGAAAGGGAAGAAGCAGCCGGACATCGTGGCCCACATAAAGAACCGCTATCCCGTCTCAAACCAGGCCGCAGGGCACATGATTTCCCTGATAAAGCGCCAGCTGGACTGTCCCGTTCCTGACGACAAGTCCGTCGTCTTCGAGCACTTCGGCGAGTACACGGTTGTTCATGCGTGCTTCGGCTCGCTAGTGAATGAAACACTGGCACGGTTCATCTCGGCAATGCTCACAGCCGAACAGGGAAGAACAATCGCATCGAAGACCGACCCGTACAGGATTATCTTCCGTGACGTTCTGCCGTCCGACATAAAGGCGATAATCGGGAAGTACAAGTCGGCGGACATCGAGCCGGCATTGACAGCCGCGCTCTCCAACTCGTCGCTGTTCAAGCACCGCTTCATACGGGTGGCGAAGCGCTTCGGCGCGATAGTGAAGGGAGCGGACTTCTCTAAGATCAACGTCGAGCGGATAATCAAGGCGTACGAGAACAGCCCCATTACGGACGAGACGTTGCGGGAAATATTCACCGAGAAACTAGACGTCGAGGAAGCCGTAAAGGTGTTCAACGAACTCCATAACGGGCGCATCAAGTTCGTGGACAGCCCCAAGCTTTCCCCGCTCGGCGAGCTCGGCCTGAAGTACGAGCTCCATGACGTTGCGAAGCCCGACCGCCCCGAGGCGGAAATAATGAAAGTGTTCGGAAAGCGGCTCCTGAACACCAAGTTGCGTTTGGTGTGCGTCAATTGCGGCAAGTACGACATCGTGCTGCCCGTCAGCGACATTCCCGATGAGCCGCGCTGCTCGAAGTGCGCTTCCAAGTTATTGGCCGCGGTGAGCCCGTTCGCCACGGAAACAAAAGCCATCGTCCAGAAGCGGCTCAAGGGAAGCGACCTTACCGGTGATGAGTTGAAGAAACTCATGAGAATAAGGCACTCCGCAGACGTCATGATAGTCTACGGCAAGCGCGGCGCCATCTGTTTGGCAGGCCGCGGCGTCGGTCCCCAGACCGCCGCAAGGATTCTGGCGAAGATGCCCAAGACCGACGACGAACTGTACAAGGCCATATTGAAAGCCGAGAAGGAGTTCCTAAGGACGCACAAGTTCTGGGCGGACTGAATTAGCCTCGCACAAGACGCAGCATGGAACATTCAGAATGTTCTATGCGTGAAGATGTTCAACATCTTCACAGAAGGCCAAAATAACAAAAGAATTAATACCGCCTCGCCCAATTCTTATCATGCCAATGCCCGAAAAGGAAATGATAAAATACAGGGCCCTGATGGAGGAGCTTTCTGGAAAGCCCTACGAACAGGCGATGAAGGAAGCGGGAGAAAGGATGCACGAAAGGATGGTCACGGAATCTGCCGAACTTCTTGCCCGTGATAATGCCGACTTCAAGGCAAGAATGGAAAAGCTAAAAGCCGAATATGCCGACGTCGTGAAAAAACTAGCCCTTTAGCGCCTTCCTTACCCAGCCGAAGCCGCTCGAGAGCAGCTTGGCGTCATCAACGCTCCTCACCTTGGACAGCTGCCTCGCGATGTAATACGGGTCCATGTAGAAGGTCTTGTAGGCCCTTTCCCTTGTCTTTTGCAGCCATTCAAGCGGCAGCCCGGGCATGTCGATTATCACTTTCTGCTTGTCCTCGCGCCAGTCCTCCCACTTGTCCACCTTTATCCAGCCGCTCTTCTTGCAAACCTCGTAGAACTCCGTGCCGGGATACGGCGTTGCAAGCGACCATTGTATGTAGTCCATGCCCGCATGCATGAGCTTCTTCGTGAAATTTATCGTGTCGTTGACGGTCTCCTTTGTCTCGGTCAGGTTCCCTCCCATAAAAAAGCCGAGGTTCCGTATGCCCGCCTTGGACGATATGCGCATCGCCCGTTCTACTTCTTCGAGCGTTATGGCCTTGTGTATGTTGTTGAGAACCGTCTGGTTCCCGCTCTCTATCCCCCAGGCGAGCATCCAGCAGCCGGCTTTCCTCATCTTGCCGAGAAGTTCAGGCGTGACGAACGGCGCGTTGACCCTGACCTGCGCCTTCCACTCTATTTTCTGGTTTATGCCGCGCTTGATGAACTCGTCACATATCGTGGTCAGCCAATCGGCCCTGTAGTTGAGCCCGTCGTCGAAAAAGATGAGGCTCTTTATCTTGTACTTGTCTATGAGGAACTCCACCTCGTCCACAACGCTCAGCGGGTTCCTGTAGCGCATTGTCTTCCCGAATATCCCGCTCGAGCAGAACGCGCACCTGAACGGGCACCCCCTTGTTCCCATCACCTGCGTCTCCGGTGTCCTTTTCGGTATGAGTATGCCCGGGTATTTTTCTATCGGCAGCGTGTCGCGCGCCGGCCAGGGTATCGTGTCCAGGTCCTTTATCAGCTCCCTGTTGGGGTTGTGGAACGCCTTCCCGTTTTTCTTGTACGATATCCCGTTGATGCCTTCCTTCGTTCCTTTTCCGTTTATCACGAACTCGGCAAGCTCCGTGAATGTGATTTCCCCCTCGCCTCTTACCGAGTAGTCGACTTCCGCGTTCTCGACTATCTCGGGATAGAGCGTGGAATGCGGGCCGCCGACCACGGTCGTTATCTGGGGATCTATGCTTTTTGCGAGCCTCAGGACGTCAAGCGCCTGGCCGTACGTGGGCGTGAAGACGGGAACGCCGATGATGGCGGGCTTCTCCCTCCGTATGATGGCCTCGAGCTGCGCGTTGTCCAGCTTTTCTATTTCCGCGTCCGTTATCGATACCGAGAAGCCCTTCTCCCTTGCGACCGCCGTGAGCAGCATGAGCCCCAGCGGCGGCAGCGGGTCGAACGTATTCCTTGGATTGATGAACAGCACGTCCATTTTATCAGCCTAATTTATTACCGCATTTTCCTTTAAATATCCCTAATCTTTTTTGCGGCAAATCCTTAAGAATCTTCCGTCGGTTCAGTCGCATTCCGTTTCCTTCTTTCCCGCGCGTTCGTTCGCCATTCGCGCCGTCACGAACAGCAGCGAGGAAAGCCTGTTGATGTACGCCAGGCTCTGCTCGTTTATCTTTTCCATATTGGACAATGCGACCATGACCCGTTCGGCGCGCCTGCAAACGGCGCGCGCAACGTGTATCCTTGCGGCAAGCTCGCTCCCGCCGGGAAGTATGAAGCCCTTCTGCTCGCCCACCTCCTTCGCGATGCCGTCTATCTCGCATTCCACCCGTTTCACGTGCTTCTCGGTTATTCTTTTCGTCTCGCGCTTGGAAACAATTGGAACGGCCAGGTCGGAGCCGAGTATGAACAGCTCGTTCTGCACCTCGCAGAGGGTGCAGTCTATGTCCTTGTCCTTGCAAACGGACCTGCAAAGCCCTATGTGGCTGTTCAGTTCGTCCACGTCGCCTATCGCCGATATCCTCAGGGAGCTTTTGGATATTTTCTTGGAGTCGCAGAGCATGGTGCTTCCTGAGTCGCCGGCTCCCGTATAGTAAGGCATGCAAATAGCTTTTATTTGCTGATATATAATGGTTGGGTATGATGGAGAAGGAGGTATTGGAAAAATACAAAAAGGCGGGAAGGATAACCGCTCAGGCGCGCGACTACGGCGCAAAGCTCATCAAGGAGGGCGCGCTGGCGGTCGACATAGCCGACGCTGTGGAGGAAAAAATTCTGGCGCTGGGCGGGAAACCGGCCTTCCAAACGACCGTGAACGTCAACGACGTCGCCGCGCATTACGCTCCTTTGCTCAATGACAGGCTTGCCATAAAGGCGACCGATTATGTGAAGCTCGACGTCGGCGCTCATGTTGACGGCTACATAGGAGATACGGCCGTCACCGTCCGCCCGGCCGGCAAGGACGCGCTCATGGAGTGCGCCGAGAAGATGCTGGAGACCGCGATAAGGATGTTCGTGCCCGGCGCCGTGATTGAGGATGTGGCATCGGCCGTCGAGGACGTGGCCAAGGGTTATGGCTTCAGGCCCGTGGAAAACCTATCCGGCCACATGATAGACCGCTGGACCGTGCACGCGGGAGTGAACGTTCCTTCTGTCCGCTGTTCCGCGCCGAAGGTGCTCAGCGAAGGCGAGGTGTACGGCATCGAACCGTTCGTTACGGCCGGAAAGGGTATTGTCAAGGACAGCCCGCCGCCAACCATATTCAGGATAGTGCGCAATGTGCCCCAGCGTGACCCCGTTGCCAGGAAGATATTGGTGGCTTCCGTTGAGGACTGGCAGAAACTGCCCTTCGCCAAGCGGTGGGCCCAGCTGAAGTTCGGGGAGAACATAGAAACTGCGTTGAGTGCGCTGGTAAAGTCGGGCGCGCTCTATCCCTACAACACCCTCAAGGAGGTCAGCGGGAAGCCCGTCGCCCAGGCCGAGCACACGGTCATGGTTGCGGAGAAGCCCGTCGTTCTGACAAAGTGATTATTTCGCGTTCTTTCCCCAGATGAAATAGAATACTGTGGCCAACGCTATCGCGCCAAGTCCGAGCAGCACGGTTTCCGCGTTGAAGTAGAAGAGCATTCCCGCGCAGAACAGGGCGCCAAGTGCCGGCGTGACCGGGAACTTTCCGACACTGAGCGGTATCCTGAACGGCCTTTTTGTGCCGGGCTGCCTGAACCTCAGGAAAATCACCGACAGGTTTATCAGCAAAAATATCACGAACGCCCCGAAGTCCGTCATCTCGGCAACCTGCCTTATGCTTCCGAGCAGCACGAATGCCGCCGAAAGCGCGCCTATCGTTATTATCGCGACCCATGGGGTGCTCCTTTTGCTATGCACCTTTGCCAGATGGCCGTGCAACGCGCCCTGGTTTGCCATCCCGTAAAGTATCCTCGAACCCGCTATGAGAAGGAACAGCACGGTGTTCGAGGTCGCAAAGAGCGCTATCGCCCCGAGCGTGGACGCCGAACCCGGCAGGGCCGCCTCGGCGACGTCGGCCAGCGGCGCCTTGCTGGTGCCGAGCTGCTGCCAGGGGAGCACGCTAACCGCCGATACGGAAACTGCGATGTAGAGCAGCGTGGTTATGGCCACGGAAAGCAGGAGCGCGCGGGGCAGCGTGCGCGGCGCGTCCCTTACCTCTTCTGCCACGTCTGCGAGGTCCTCGAATCCCAGGTAGGCAAAAAATACGAGTACGGCGGCCGTCATTATCCCGAACGCGCCTGCGGGCGCCTCAAAATAATTAACCGAACCGAAATGCGGCACGGCAAGGAAGATTATCATCAGCAACCCCGCTGCCTCTATCAGCGTGAAGACTGTGTTCATCGTTGCGGATTCCTTTATTCCCCAAAAATTGATTACCGAAAGCACGGCTATCAGGCCGGCCGCAATTGGAACTATGGGCAGCCCCGTGAAGGCGTTCAGGTAGCCCGCAAAACCGAGCGAAACCGCGGCAGAGGCCGCGATTATGATGAAAATCGCCATCCAACCCGCTATGAAGGAAACCTGCTTGCTGTTGAACGCCTTTCTTGTGTAAACGTATGCCGCCGCGCTCTTCGGGAACATCGAGGACAGCTCGGCATAGCTCAGGCCCGTGAACAGCGCTATCACGGCGCTCAGCAGGAAGGACAGCCAGACGGCATTTCCGGCTATTCCCGCCGCCTTCCCTATCAGGACGTAGATGCCTGCGCCGAGTATTATCCCGACGCCGTACATTGTGGTCTCGAAAAGACCCAGCGCTTTTTTCAGCTTGGCGGGCATTTTCATTCACCTATAACGCGGTATGAAGATGCGTTAACGCAAGTTAACTGCATGACAGTAATTGGAAAGCTTTTAAATAAAGATTTTCTATGTATGGGTATGCCAAGGAAACGTTCAGTCATCGCCGCCGCGCCCATGGCCGAAATACTCAAGGACGCCGGAGCGGAACGCGTCAGTGACGACGCCGCGCGGGTGTTTGCCGACATAATGCACGACATTGCCGCGGCGATAGCGAAGGATGCCGTGAAGTTCTCCCATCACGCAGGCCGAAAAACCGTAAAGCGTTCTGATATAGAGCTTGCCAAGAAACAGGCGTAAATGTGTCTTGCCAGCTTTGCTGGCTGTATTCTGCGTGAGCTCGCCAAAAAGCAGAGTTCCTGAATCATTTTGTCGCGGTCGCCCTTATGTGCGGATACGCCGTCTTCTTGGGCAGGACGAACGACAGGATCCTTGCGAAGGCCGTCAGCGCGCCGAAAAGGACGCCGTTCTTCAGGGTGGTGGTCTTGTTCTCGAACCACATGTATTCCGCCTTGGCGTCGCGGAAACCCGCCGCCGCGAGGTGGTTCTCTATGTGCATGGGCGTGTAAAGCGCGTAATGCCGGTCAAGGTTCCCTTCCCTCACTTCATTTTCGTAGTGCTGCCGCGCGTAAAGGAATTTTACGGGCGAATGGAAGACCCAGCAGCCCGCGTTGTCCGTCATGAGGATCAGCCGTCCGCCGTCTTTCATCACGTAACGCATCCTCTTCAGGAAGGTGTTCGGGTCCTTCATGTGCTCGAAGACGAACTTCGCATAGACCTCGTCGAAGGTGTCCTTGGGGTAGGGCAGGTTCTCTTCCTCAAGGTTGCATTTCAGCACGCCTTCCCTGACGGGGTATACGTCAACGAAATCGGTCCCGTAGGTGTCTTTCCCGCACCCCACGTTCAGTATGCGCTTGCTTTCCGGCATTTGCCATTACCCTATGTACCTGCTTGCGCCTTCGGCCGTCTTGGGCTGCCTTGCTGTGGTTGTCGGGTCGTGCTTCACTTTCTGCGGTTTGGGCACTGCTATTTTTCCTATGTTCTTCTCGTACTTCTCCAGGTTCTCCTTTAGGACGCCGAGGAAGACTTTCGCCATTATCGGGTCCATCATCAGGGTCTTGTGCTTGATGGCTATCGTCTGCTGGCTTTCGTCGCCTATCTGGTCGAACCGCGGCGACGCCTGCATGAAGTCCAGTACGAACTTCTGCGGGCTGTGCCACACAGTGACGTTGTCCGTGAAGAACACCCCTTCGCTGTGATCCAAGTTCACTGCTATTCTTTTCTTTTCTTCCATTGCCATATTTTATCACCCTATGTACCGTGAGGTCTTTTCGCCCTCCTCGATTTTTGATTTCTTGGCGTCATCCACCGCCTTCTGGTATTTCCTGAACATGTCCTCGGTTATGCTTGGTTTGATTTTCTTGAGCGCCTCCTCGAAGTTCTTCTTGGTAACTTCCTTTGCCTTCATGTCCTCCCTGAGCGCGAACAGCCCCGCCTCCCTGACCACCGCCTCTAGGTCGGCGCCCGAATAGCCGTCCGTCTTCTCGGACAGTGCCGCGAGTTCCACGCCCTTCAGCGGCATGTTCTTGGTCTGCACTTTCAGTATCTCAAGCCTTGTTTTCTGGTCCGGCGCGGGAACGTATATCAGCCTGTCGAAGCGTCCCGGCCTGAGCAGCGCCGGATCCACGATGTCCGGCCTGTTTGTTGCCGCCACTATCACCACGCCGTTCATGTCCTCTATTCCGCTCATCTCCGTGAGCATCTGCGAGACCACCTGTTCGGTCACGTGCGAGCCGCTGTCGCCGCCGCGGTGCGGCGCTAGCGCGTCTATCTCGTCGAAGAACACTATGCACGGCGCCACCTGCTTGGCGCGCCTGAACACGTCGCGTACGTGCTGTTCGGATTCTCCGACCCACTTGGAGAGCAGCTCCGGCCCCTTGATGGATATGAAATTGGTTCCCGATTCGTTGGCGAGCGCTTTCACTATGAAGGTCTTGCCGCAGCCCGGCGGGCCGTAGAGCATTATCCCGCGCGGCGGGTTTATTCCTAGCCGCTTGAAGCTGTCGGGGTTCCTGAGCGGCCATTCGACCGCTTCCTTGAGCGACTCCTTGACCTCGACCAGTCCGCCCACGTCGCTCCACTTGACCTTCGGGATTTCAACGAGCACTTCCCTCATCGCCGAGGGCTGCACTATCCTCATGGCGTAATCGAAGTCCTCCTTTGTGACCTGCAATTTTTCCAGCAGCTCCTTGGGCAGTTCTTCGTTCTCTTTCAGTTCCGAAAGGTCGGGCAGCACGCGCTTGAGCGAATACATGGCCGCCTCTTTCGCCAATGCTGACAAATCGGCTCCAACGAAGCCGTACGTTATTTCCGCCAGCTTGTCGATGTCGACCGACTTGTCCAGCGGCATGTTCCTGGTGTGTATCTGTAAGACCTCTTTGCGTCCCTTCTTGTCCGGGACGGGTATCTCTATTTCACGGTCGAAGCGTCCGGGCCTTCGCAGCGCAGGGTCTATCGCATTAGGCCTGTTGGTCGCCGCTATTACTACGACTTTGCCCCTTGACTTGAGACCGTCCATCATCGTCAGGAGCTGGGACACGACGCGCCGTTCCACTTCCCCCTGCACGTCTTCCCTTTTCGGCGCGATGGAGTCCACTTCGTCAAGGAAGATTATCGACGGCGCGTTCTTCTCCGCGTCTTCGAAAACCTTCCGCAGGTTCTCTTCGGACTGGCCGTAGAACTTGCTCATTATCTCCGGCCCCGCCAGCGAGATGAAATGCGCGCCCGATTCGTTCGCCACCGCCTTGGCGAGCAACGTTTTCCCGCAGCCCGGCGGGCCGTGCAGAAGAACGCCTTTCGGCGGCTCAACGCCAAGGCGTATGAATATTTCCGGATGCCTTAACGGCAGTTCTATCATTTCCCTTATCTTCGGAACGACCTCCCGTAGTCCTCCGAGATCCTCGTACGTGACTGTGGGGAGCTTTCCCTCCGCTATCTCCACCGCTTCGCTGAGCATCTCTATCTGCGTCAGCTCCGTTATCTGAACGGGTCCTGCCGGCTCCGTATTGACGACCGCCAGCCGCATCTCCGTTCCCATCGGCAGGAACACCTCCTCGAATTTTATTCCGAACATCTGCTCGAACATGTCGCTGCCTCCGCGACCGGTCGACCTGAAAACCGGGTTCGCGATGATTATGTCGCCTTTCTTCATCGGCCTCATGAAGACGTTCTGTTTTATGAGGTTCGGTGAGATGTGGAGCACGAGCCCCTTTTCCGTTGGCGCCAGCGTCACTTTCTTGGCCTCCTTCACTTCCGCCTTCTTTACCGCGACGGTTTCGCCTATGCTGGTGTTTGCGTTCTTGCGGACCAGGCCGTCCATCCTGATGGTATCCATCCCCACGTCCGCGGGGTAGGACCGTATGGCAATTGCGACCGTTTCCTTTTTGCCCGCGATTTCGACGACGTCCCCTTCCTTTACGCCTATCTTCTTCATGGTGCTGCTGTCTATCCTCGCCAGGCCGCGGCCGAAGTCGTCCCGTCCTGTAAGCTCGTTGACCTTGAGCTTTGCCGCCGGATTCGTGTTGGATTTTTCGTCTTTGTTGAACATTGGCATTTTCATCACCTGTCTTTTATTTTCTCTATGACTTCGTTGAATATCTCCACATTTCCGTACGGCACTTCCCATTTGCCGTTGGCATAGCCCATGAAGGCCATGTCAAACCCTTTCTTTATTGTAACATGCTGGCGTCCGTTATCGTTTTTAATTTTCACTTCGTATTCGCTTTCCCCCTTCAATAATGTGGTTATGTCCTGCGGCGTCACTTTGTTGCTGTCAAGATAATCGACCTGCTTGTTCAGCTTCACGCTTTTCATCCTTCCGGGTCCTTTCATTCGCTCTCCTCCTCTTCCTCTTGGTGCAGCCGTTTCGCCCTCTCGAGCAGCTGAAATTGGCGATTGTCCAGCATCACCGGGAACGACTGGACGTTCACCTTGTCCTCCCAGGTGTTGAAGAACCGCTCCATCATCCTCATATGCTCCTGCATTATTATGAAAACGCTGTTGTCCACCCGTAGATTTGGTATCTCGTCGAGCAGCCCTTCCCGCTCGTATTCGTACCGCTTCCCGCCCTTGACTACGGTTTGTTTCCGTCCGTGGAGTTCGGTGAAGAACTTGTTCCGCTCGTAGGGCGAATCGAACGCATCGCTCATGGTGTCGAAGCTTATCAGTATCGCCATCTTCCCGTTCTTCTGCCCGATTTTGATTTCAACCATTTGATCACCCGATTTTTCTGTTTGTGTGTATGAACACACAAATATATAAAGGTTATGTATACCTTACACACAAACTACTGGTCAGTGCAGAATCAGCCCTGGAAGATGTCTTTTTTCCACTTCGGGACCGCGGGTCCGCTTCTGTCATCAAAGACCTGGTTTCCGTCCGGCCCCGTTATGGTGCCTTTGGTGAAGCCGGCATATCTGTAGTAAACTAGTCCTGACTTGCCACCCGGCAGCGGCTTGTCGCTCGGTATTTTCGGCCCGTGCAGCGCCGTGCCTGAGAGCGCCTTGTCTACCTCTCTCGCTATTTTTACGGCATCAGCGTCGTTTGCCGGATAGATGGTGATGAACTTGCCCCGTTGAGTATCCGTCATCTCCTTTTCGAGCACTTCCGCGCTTTCCACTATCTTGTGCATCACCTTCTCTTTCTGCAATATTGGAAGCACTATGTCCTTTACTTGTTCAGCATACTTCCCGTCCGCGCTCACGTGCAGCTTGAAGCCCTCATCAGTCTTCGGCTCGCCCGGCGCATCAAGGAACATGCGGTCCTGCCTGTAGCCTTTTGAAAGAAGGTCCTTGAAGCCTACTGCTAGGGATTTTTCCTTTGCGCTCACGAGCTGCATCACTTTTTCCCGCAATCCGAGGGATCTTGTCAAATAATTAGCGTCCTCGCCGTGCCGCACGGCCTCTATTATCCCTTTGACTTCCGCGGGCGAGTAGGCCTTCTGCGTGCCCATTATTTCGCCTGCCCTGTCCACCGCACGGTACAGCTCATTGAAGTCTTTTGCCGCGCGCACTTCCTCATCGCCGCGCAGCTCCTTGACTTTTTCCCGCAGGCCATAGGTCCTCGTGATCGTATTGAGTTCCGCCCCTTTCCGTACCGATTCTATTACGCCGACCATGTCATTCGGAGAATATGCCTGCTGCGTCCCTTTCACGCCGCCTATTTCCTTTATCCGCGAATAGAGCTCCTGGAAGTTCTTCGCGCCTTTTATTTTCGCCTCCGGGTCCGCCATGGTTTGTATAGATGTCAAACCGATATAAACTTGCTCACCGTTATCTATCCCTATGAAGCTTCCCATTTGTCCTCCGATTGACCGCCTGCTCGAGGGCGGCATCGAGAGCGGCGTGATAACTAATTTTTACGGCCCTGCCGCAACAGGCAAGACCAACATTGCGAAGTGCGCCGTCGTGTCGGCCGTAAATGCGGGCAAGAAGGTCATTTACGTTGATACGGAAGGCGGCTTCTCGGTCGAGCGCTTGGAGCAAATGACAAGCCCCGGAAAGAAATACACGGACAGGATAATGCTTCTTGAGCCCAAGACCTGGCAGGAGCAGGGGAATGCCATCAGGAAACTGCAGGTTTTGTGCAGGAAGGAGTCTATAGGTCTCGTTGTGGTCGATTCCATTGTAGCGTTGTGGCGCGTCACGATTGACGATACCAATCACGTATCGGTCAACAAGGAGCTGGCCACGCAACTTTCAATATTGTCGAAGATAGCCAGGGAAAATGACATTCCCGTGCTGCTAACGAACCAGGTTTATTCGGAACCTGAGACCGGAAAAATAGAGATGTCGGGTCGCAACATCGTCAAGTGGTGGAGCAAAAACATTGTTGAGCTTATGCACGCCGGACGGACGTCGTGCCGCATAGCCCGCATCAGCCGTGCACGCAGCTTACCGGAGGACAAGACCGTCGAGTTCTTGATTTGCGATAAAGGATTGAAGGACGCGGGATTCAGGATATTCTGATTCCTTTTTGGAATTAATGGTATCTTGAATAAATGCCTCCTTTGCGATTACTATGCTGGTGCTGCTGTGGAGGAAAACGAGAGTTCTGCCCGCGAATACAATCCTGAACAGTTCGACAGGTACCTGATAGATGCAGGTTGTGTCGGCTTCGTTGACCCGCCCATGAAGCTCGGTGAGGAGCGGAACGGAGAGCCCGTTTACAGCCCGGTCTATTTCAACCTGAGGAAGGCAAGCGCAACGGTCGGTCTCCTGAAGCAGACCGCCGGTTGGCTCAACGATTTTTGCGATTACTGCGAAATCGAAGGGGATTATTTCCTTGGAGTGCCTTACGGCGCGACTAAAGTGTGCATAGCCGCGAACCTGATTTACCGCAGCAACAAAACTAAGGTACCGATGAGCAGGAAGACGCCTAAGACACACGGCGACCCGGACAGCCTGAACTACGTGACCGCGGTGGAGAAGGGCGACAGACCCATAGTGGTCGAGGACGTCAAGACCACAGCCGAGAGCCTGATAAGGGAACTCAAGAAAACACTCGCGGTCGGCGCGGAGCCCGTGGCAGTCACGCTATTGAACAGGCTTGAGAAACGGGACGATGGGAAGAACGCCGCGGACATAGTGAGGGCCATGGGCGTGCCTTACTATTACATGACGGACGCGGCACGCATCCTGCCGCCGGCCTTCCAGCAATTGTCGCCCGAGCAGCAGGACTTCTTCGGCCCGAGGGTCGAAACGTACTACGAAAAGTACGGCGTGATAAAAATCACTGCGAATAATTTGAAAAGAACGGTATTCTAGAATTTACTTCTTCGCTTTCTTTTTCACGGGTTTAGCTGCAGATATCTTAATCGGCGCTTTTCCCTCGGCTGCATTTTCTTTTTCGCGCGCTTCCTTTAGTTCTTTCAGTTTCGCGCCCGCTTTCTTCGCCTTTACTTTTGGCTTGCCCCAGTCGGCCTTCGTCTCGCATTTGGGGTCGAGGCACATCCTGAACGGCCGCTTGCCCTTCCTGACGACCTGTATCATTGGTGTGTTGCACTTCTCGCAGACCTTATCAAGCCTCTGTATGATTGCGTTATGGGGCAGCGGATAGCCCGTCTGGCATTTTGGGGTCCAGATTTTCTGCTTCCATTCGCACTTGCACTTCCCCTTTACTCCGCCGCATATCGGGCACTTGCACTTGCAGGCTGTTTTCGTGAATCCGCAATTCGCGCAACGCGAATACGATGTGCAGCCCACGAAGCTCTTCTTTGTCCAGGGGCTGTACATGACTTTCAAATTGCCTCCACATTTGGGGCACGGTCCTACTGTTGCTCGGTCTTCCTGCGTCGTTATCACGGCCTTGCCCAACTCCTTGCCGATTTTTTCTTCGTTCTTCCTGAACTCGTCGCAAATCTTGATGAGCGCCTTCTTTGCGTCCTCTATGACAACATCCTTCTTCATTTTTCCCTGCTGAATCTTTACAAGTTCATGCTCAAGGTTCTTCGTCAGCTGCTCGTCCACGAAATCGGGCACGTAGCGTTTGAGCGTGTCGGCAACGGCCATTCCCAAATCCGTGACGCGCACGGACTTGTCCATCACGTAAGCGCGGTCGTAGAGCGTCTGCAGTATCGAGGCGCGCGTGGCCCGCGTGCCCAGCCCGCGCTTTTCCATTTCCTTTATCATCGCCGCCTGGCTCCAGCGGCTGGGCGGCTGCGTCTCCTTGCTCAACTGTTCCACTTTGTTGACCTTTATCTTGTCGCCTTTCTTGAACTCCGGCAGCGTCACCTCGTCGAACTTGGCAAGCGGCCCGTAGAAGTCTATCCAGCCCGACTTGACCGTGCGTCGTCCGCTAACGGAATAATTTTCCTTCCCTATCTTGAGCGTTATCTTGTGGCCCTCCCTTATCGCCGGTTCGCCGAACACCGCAAGGAACCTGCGGCAGACGAGGTCGTAGATGTTTCGGTCCGGCCCCCTGAGCTTCATTATGTCGTCCGGCGGCTCCACAGTCGGGTGGATTGCTTCGTGCGCAGGGTCGTCGCGCTTGCCTTCGCTGGGTTTGAGTTCTTTGAGCGTCAGGAGCTTCGTGCAGAACGCCGAGTATTTCTTTATTTTTGAAAGCGCCTTGAGTATGTCTGCGTAGCCTATCTGCGGCGGCAGTTTTTCTGACGATGTTCTGGGATATGAAATGAACGCCTTCGTGTAAAGGCCTTGGGCTATCGCCATGGTCTGTTGCGGCGAGTAGCCGAACAGCCGGTAAGCTTCCGTTTGCAGCGACGTTATGTTCATGGGAACGGGCGGCGCCTGCGTGTACTCTTTCTTCGTTATCTCTTCCACAACGGCCGTTCCTTTGCTGTTCTTGAATGCCGCGTCCGCCTCGTCCTTCTTCCAGAACTTGTCGGTCTCGTGCGGCGCCTCGACTTCCTTGCCGTCCAGTACGACTTTGGCAGTTAGTTGCCAGAACGGGACCGGCTTGAAAGCCTTTATCTCGTTCTCGCGCTCCGCCAGCAGCGCCAGTACGGGTCCTTGCACGCGGCCCGCCGAAAGGAGAGCAAAGCGGTTCGAGCCTTTCTTGATGGCAAGCGTCAGCGCGCGGCTCGAGTTGATTCCGTAGTAAAAGTCAACTATGTGGCGTGCCAGTCCGCACTCCAGGTTGTCAACGTCGATGTGCGGCGCCATCTCCTCGTACGACTTTACAAGGTCCTGTTTCGTGAGCGTTGAGAACTTCATCCGCTTCGCATCGTCTTTTTCGAAGATGAACTTGAGCACGTTGTATCCTATGACCGTTCCCTCGTTATCGTAGTCGCACGCTATTATGAACTCGTTCCCGCGGCCTTTGAGTTCTTCTATGGTCCTGAAATACTTTTCGGAAAAGAGCGAGGCTTTCCGTATCTTGAAGGACGGCGCCCACTCCACGTCGAATACGGGGTACGTCCAGCCCTTGCCTTTAGACTGCTTGAGGTTGAAAAGGTGGCCGACGGCCGCGATGACGTAGTGCGTCTTTCCGTTCCGTTCGAACGCGAAGTAGTCGACCCCGTGCTCGCTTGTGAGCCGGCGGACCTTGCCCTCAGAAAGCGCCTGCGCGATATGGGAAGCCGCATCGGGTTTTTCAGCGATAATTATGGTGCCTTGCATTTGCAACTCACAGAACCCTTATTATATAGGGGTGGTATTTAAGCTTTCTTGGGTTTGCCCAGGAATTTTATTCCGTCCATGTAGGGGACGAGCACGTCCGGTATCTTTACCGTCCCGTCCTTCTGCTGGAACTGCTCTATTATCGCCACCATCGTGCGGCTCGTTGCTATGGCGGTGTTGTTGAGCGTGTGGACAAAGCCGACTGGCGCCGCCCCCTCCTTGTCCCTGTACTTGACGTTCAACCGTCTTGCCTGGTAGTCGGTGCAGTTCGAATTGGATCCCGTCTCCCTGAACGTGTTCCCTATCATCCAGCATTCTATGTCGTACTTTTTGGCGGCAATGGGGCCCATATCGCCCGTGCAGTTGCTGACCACGCGGTAATGCAGGCCGAGCGCGTTGTACAGGTCCTCCGAGTTCTTCTGGAGCTCCTCGTGGTGCTTCCACGATTCCTTCGGCAGGCAGAAGATGAACTGCTCTATCTTGTTGAACTGGTGCACCCTGAAAAGGCCCTTCGTGTACTTGCCGTGCGTTCCCACTTCCTTGCGGAAGCACGGGCTGACTCCGCAGCACTTGATCGGCAGGTTTTCCTTGAGCAGCGTCTCGTCCATGTGCATCGCTCCCATCGGGTGCTCCGACGTCGCGATGAGATAGAGGTCCTCGCCTTCTATCTTGTACATGACGTTCTCGAAATCCGAGACGTCCGTCACTCCCTCGTACGGCTTGCGTTGCATCATGTAGGGCGGCTCTATCACCGTAAACCCGCGTTTGCGCAGGAAATCCATGGTGAACCTCATCAGCGCGTAGTCAAGCAGCACGAGCTCGTCCTTCAGGTAATAGAAGCCGTGGCCCGCCGTCTTTGCCGCCCTGTCCATGTCTATCAGGCCCAACGCTTCAAGTATTTCCAGGTGGCCTTTAGGCTCGAACGTGAACTTCGGCGGCTTGCCTACTTTCTTGACCTCGACATTGTCGTGGTCGTCCTTGCCTATGGGAACGGACTCGTGCAGTATGTTCGGCAGCCTCATGAGTATGAATTTGATTCGTTCTTCGGCCTTGGCCTGCTCCGTTTCTATTTCCTTCAGGCGCTTGGGTATCAGGCCCGCCTCTTCCTTGAGCTTGTCCGCGTTCTTCTTTGCCTTGACAAGTGCGGCTATTTCCTGCGACAGCTTGTTCCGCTTGGCGCGCAGCGTCTCGGATTCCTGTATGAACTTGCGGTGGTCCTTGTCCAGGGTTATGAGCTCGTCAAGCAGCCATTCCTTTTCCTTGTCCCCGCGCTTCTGCAGGTCCTTGCGGACGACGTCTGGTGTTTCCCTTATGAGTTTTATGTCAAGCATTTTGTCACCGTGTTATCTTCGCGTTCCGTACCGCTTCATACAGCTCCTTTGCCTTTTTATCCTTTTCGAAATGTGCCCTGACCGGTGCCAGTATTTCCGACAGGGACTGCGCTACCGCAGGCTTGAGGTCCGCGGGGTGCAGCTTGCCGGCCGTGTAGGCCTTCTCAAGTTCCGCGTACTCGTTAAACGTCAGTTTGCCGCCGAACTTTGCCGGGCGCGTTATCTCGAGCGTTTTCGCCCGCTTGAAAATGATGTACTTGCATATCTCGAGGACCGCGTTTCCTTCCGTCTCTTTCGGCGGCGCGAACGCCCCCTTGAGCTTCTCCGCTATCTGCTCGGGCGTGTCGTGTATGAATATCGCGCTGTTGGGCTTGCTCTTCGACATTTTTGCCTCGGCTTCCGCCTCGTCCTTCCCTTCGCTGTTTTCCTTTCCCATCCTGTTCGGGCCCAGCAGCCCCGCCAGCAGGTGGTGGTGAATGCAGACGCGCAGGCTGCCGTCCACTTTGGGCGCGAGCTCGCGCGTAAGAATGGTGGCTTTCCGCTGGTCCATGCCCAGTTGGAGTATGTCCGCCTTCAGGTAGAACGGGTCGTAAGCCTGCATCATCGGATAGATCAGCTGCGCGGTGTACTGCATTTCCGCTTCCTTCCTCCCCATTATCGTGCCCGCCCTCATGGCGCGCTGCACGGTCGTCAGCTTTGCCATGCCGAGCACGCCCTGCCAATAATTAGGATCTCCCACCATGTCGGACGTCCAGACGACCTTGACTTTCTTTGTGTCAACACCGCACGCCTTCCAGCCCTCCACAAAGTACTCGCCCGTCTTCTTGATGAGCTCCATGTTCCCGCCCATCTTTCCGTTAAGCCAGGCGAACCAGTCGGCAACAAGAAGGGTGAAGTTGACGTTGGCCTCGAGCAGGTCCTGGACCTTGAGCGCCCGCATGAGCCCCGAACCTATGTGAAGCAGCCCGCTCGGCTCGAACCCGTCGTATGCCATTACCTTGCTTTTGGTCTCCAGGAGCTGCCGCAGGTCCGCCTCCGTTATGACCTCTTCGGTCGGCGGCCGCAATATCAGCTCCATGCGCTTTTCAATGTCCATAAGACCACTTACAAACGTTTATTAAATAACATAGATAAAGGTTTCCTATGAGTAAGTCTGCAAGCAAGTTCAAAGTCAAGCTCCATTGCCTGGGCGGCTTCAGGGAGGTCGGCCGCAACGCCCTTTTGCTAGATAACAACAAGGAGCGTTTGCTGCTGGAATACGGGATGCAGCCCGAAGAGAACACCGTCCCGTTGCCGGTCCAGAAGGTGAACGCCTTCCTGCTCGCACACCCGCACTTGGACCACTGCGGCTCCGTGCCCATACTTTACAGGACCCAGAAGATACCCGCGTACGCCACCGCGGCGACGTTCGACCAGTCCGAACTCATACTCAAGGACAGCCTGAAAATAATGAGAGTGGAGAACAAGGAAAGGATATTCAGCGAAGCGGACGTAAGGAACTTCATGTCGCACAAGAAGATAGTCACGTTCGGCCAGACATTCGAGACGAAAACGACGTCCGTTGAGGTCATTCCCGCCGGCCACATACCGGGCTCCTGTTGCTTTGTCGTTGATTACGGCAGGAAAAGAATTTTGTACACGAGCGACTTCAACACCGGAAACACGCGTTTGCTCAACGGCGCTAACATCAACGACTTCAAAAACATTGATGTGCTGATAATGGAATCCACTTATTCGTCGCGCGACCATCCGCCGCGCGCCGAGACCGAAAGGAAGTTCATAGAGGCGGTCCGTGAGACCGTCGACAACGGCGGCATCGCGTTGATTCCCGCTTTCGCCGTGGGAAGGGCCGCCGAATTGCTGATGGTACTCCATTCTGCGAAGCCCGATTTCCCGATATATCTTGATGGCATGGCGAAGGCCGCCACGTCGATAGCGCTTCGCTACCCTGAATTGTTGCGTGACCCGAAAGCGCTGCGCGCGGCAACGGACCACGCCACGATAATCGACACCGACGAGGACCGCGCAAAATCGGTGAAGAAACCGGGCGCCATCATTACCACGAGCGGCATGCTGGAAGGCGGGCCGATTGTCTGGTATCTCAAGCGCCTGTACAGCCGCCCCGAATGTTCCTTGAACTTCACGGGCTTCCAGGCGCCCAAGACGGCTGGACGCTATTTGCAGGACACCGGCCGCTTCGTGACTGAAGGCTTTGACCTTGCCGTAAAAATGAAGATCAACCAATTCGACTTCTCGGCCCACGCGGGCCGCGAGCAGCTGCTCGACTTCGTGCAGAAGTTGCGCCCGCAGAAGGTCGTCTGCATGCACGGTGACTATTGCGAACGTTTCGCGACCGAGCTGCGCGGCCGCTTCCAGGTGGATGCCATCGCGCCGAAGGTCGGCGACATCGTGGAAATTTGACGGTGTTGGAGTGATGGAGCTCGACGGCAGCGAGGCTGGCGGCCAGTTTGTCCGTACGGCAATTGCGCTTTCTGCTCTGACAGGAAAGGCCGTCAGGATAGAGAACATAAGGGGCGCCCGCCCTGAGCCCGGCCTCAAGACCCAGCACATCGAAGGCATCTATTCCATAGGGGAGCTTTGCAACGCGAAAATAACAGGTTTGGAGCTCGGCTCGCGGACGCTCGAGTTCGTTCCCGACAAGATAGAGCCACATGACCTCAAGATACGGATATCGACCGCAGGCTCCATTGGTTTGGTCCTTCAGGCCGTCATGCTGGCCATAGCCAGGCTGGAAAAGCCCATCACAATCGACATCAAGGGCGGCGGCACCTGGGGAAAATGGGCGCCGTCCGTAGATTACCTCAGGAACGTGTTCTTCCCGCTCGTCGGCGAGAAGACTGAAATTACCGTGAGGAAGGAGGGCTTCTATCCAAAGGGCGGCGCCGAAGTCCTCGTTGAAACTGCGCCATGGAAGCCGCACAAGATGGAATTTTTGGAGGCGGGCCCCGTTGAAAAGCTGCTGGGTGTTTCCTGCGCCTCCATGCCGCTCGCCCGCGCAAAAGTAGCGGAGCGTCAGGTCGATTCCGCGGGAATGATTTTGCGCCAGAAACTCGGGAAGACGCTCGACGCCGAGATAAGATATAAGGTGACCGACTCCACGGGCAGCGGAATGCTCGTCTACGCAAAGACTCGCAACTCCATATTAAGCGGCGACTGCATCGGCGAACTTAGGAAGAGCGCCGAAGAGGTCGGCAAGGAGGCCGCCAAAAGCATGATAACGGATTTTGCGGCGGGCGCGGTCGACCGCCATGCGGCCGACATGCTTCTCCCGTACATGGCGCTTGCCGGAAAAGGAACGATAGCAACGCCGGAAATAACGGACCATATAACTACGAACATATTGGTCATTGAGAAATTCCTTCCGGTGAAGTTCGCCGTAGAAGGCGGGCGCGGAAAGCCCGGAACGGTCTCTATTTGACGTTCAGTCCGGATTTTATCAGCTTCTTCAGTTCTTCAACGCCTTGCCGTGTCTCGCAGGAAACGGGCATGCTTTCCACTTCTTCTGCGGGATGGCCGCCGATTATGTCGGCCTTGTTCGCGACGGTTATGATTTGCGCCTTGAAGAGCTTTCGCAGCTCCTTGAGCAGCTCCTTCTGCTGCTCGATGGTATAACCGGCCGTTTCGCTGATGTCGAAAACGTAAACTATCAGGTTCGCGAGGTGCTTGAGCGCGGCGATTCCCTGCAGCTCTATTTTGTTCCTTTTGTGCAGTGGCCTGTCCAGAAGGCCCGGCGTGTCGATGAACTGCACGCGCTGGAATCCTAAATCTGTGTAGCCGAGCATGAGCCCTTTCGTGGTGAACGGATAGAGCGCGATGTTCGGCTCGCTGCCCGTTATGGCCTTGAGCAGCGACGTCTTGCCGACGTTCGGCAGGCCTGCTATTATGACGGTCGGCACGTCCTCGAAGTTCGGAAGCTTGCGCAGTATCCTGCCCGCTTCATGGAGCAGCGTGATGTGGCTCCTGCACTGCTTTGCGGCGCCTATCATCCTTCCGAACGCCTCCTTCCTCAGCATCCGCATGTTCTGCGTGTGCCGCTCGTACTTCAGTTTGCGCAGGTAGTGCATCTGGAATTCCTTTATCTTCTTCGAGGCCTTGCGCATCATGAACTTGGCATTGTCTATGTTGCCGTAGCCGAAGAGCGCGTCCGCCAGGTCGAAGTATATCGGCTTTATGTCGAACGATGACGGGAACGAGTCCGCCATCGCGCGCATGTCCGCGTCCAAGAGCGTGCCGGCCTCCTTTATCCTTAGCCCTTCCTTCTGCCGCGCGTTCTCCACGGGCCCGTCATCGAACTGCGCCTTTTCCACCTTTACGGAAACGGCAGCCAGCGTCCTCTCTATGAGCAGCTTGGCGCTCGGCCCTCCGCTGTTCCTGAATGGGTTGTTCATGCTCTTGCACCGATAACAGTGTCAGCACCCGTAAGGTTTAAATATCTCCCCATTTGCCATTTAATCATGGGCTTGGGCCCGAGGTGATTTGATGGCCAAGAAGAAAGTCGTTAAGGAACCTGAAGCCGAGGAAGAGGAGGTCGGGTTCGGGGGATCGGAATCCACCGAGGAAACCGAGGCGGAAGAGGAAGAAGAAGAGGAATGGTAGTCCACACGATTTCGAGCTCCGCAGCTTTAAAAGGCTTTAAGACTCATAGTTCTCAATGCGCATGGTGATATGATGAAAATCACTCCGGAAAGGCTCGCGGTCGCCGCGCTGCTCCTTATTGTTATTTTTTCCGCCTTTTACATGCGCTCCGCCAACAGCGTGCCCGACAAGATGCTGAGCTATGACCCCATCTTCCAGTACCGCTTCACCAAGTATTACGTTGACTTCGGGGAACTGCCGCTGTGGGACGAGCTTAGCTACTACACGGGCAGGGCGGTTTCCACGTCCGCGCCGGGCCTTATATTTTACCTTACCGCGCTGATTTACTCCTTTGTCAAGGGCCTCGGCTGGAGCCTTGTCACCGCCGCCACCTTCGCCTCGGCCTGGTACGGCGCGCTCATAGCTGTCCCCGCCTTTTTGCTCGGCAGGGAGCTCTCGAACAAATGGGGCGGCCTGTTCGGCGCCGCGCTCACGGCCTCCGCCCCGCAGATACTGGTCAGGACCTTCGGTTCCAGCTTTGACACCGACCAGCTTGCCATATTTTTCATACTGCTCACCCTTTGGGCGGGCTTCTACGCGCTCAAGAAAAGGGACGTTTTCAGCGTGGCGCTGGCTTCCGCCTGTTTCGTGCTTTTTGCTTCGGCCTGGCAGACGTTCTGGTACACGTTCTTCTTCCTTGCGGCCGGTTCCGTCGCCTACCTTTCGGTTGAATACTTCATGGGCTGGAGAAAGCAGGACGGCGAGCGCGCGAAGGCCGTCGTCAACGAGGGCAAGAAACTGGCCGTGGTGCTGGCCGCCATGTTCATCACTATCTCCGCCTGCGCCTATGCGCTCAACATAGACCCCATCGCCAACTTCTTCGGCGTGATAGGCTTCGCTCAGGAGGCGGAAAAGCAGATAGTGAACATCTCCATTGCTGAGCTGCAGCTGATAAACATAGCCGACCTCAGCACGTGGATAACGGCCATCGGGAACTTTTCCATCGGGTATGCGGCGCTGGACAACATCTTTTTCCTTGCGCTCATTTCCCTCATGCTGTACGGTGTCGCCCATTCCTACAAGAACGACAGGATGACCTTCTCGATGCTGCTCACCATACTGCTTATCTCCGTCTATACCATCACGCGCGGCATCCGCTTCACGGAGTTCTCCTCCGGACTGCTGATAGCGGTCGCCGCTGCCGGGTTCGGCCGGCTGACCATGGCGATGAAGGGCAAGGAGCTGTTTGTAAAGGGCTTCGTCGCCGGACTGGGGCTGTTCCTTGCCGCGTTCGCGATTTTCAACGGGATTTACATAGGCCAGCATCTCGGCCCCGACAACGATTCGAACTGGATGGACGCCTGGACGTACCTGCGCACGCAGACGCCCGAGCTCTCATTGGTGGGCACTTGGTGGGACCCCGGCCACATGATAACCGGCCTGGCCGACCGCCGCGTCATCGCTGACGGCGCGCACTGCGGCAGCCAGTGCCTTTACGGCATAAATGACCGCATAACAAGCCTCGGAAAGATAATGGCCACGAGCGATGAGAACGTCTCGCTCGGCCTCATAAACAAGTACCGCGGGGACAGTCCTGCCGTTTATTGGATAGCCAGCAACGACCTGATATCGAAATACCAGTGGCTCCAGTATTTCGGCCTCGGCTGCAACCCCAACACGGACTCGAGCTGCCAGCTTTATTCGCTCGTCAATCTGCAGTCCATGAAATACGACCAGACGGGAAAGCCCATCGTGAAAATTTACGGCCCGCTGATACTGCTTGACGTCGGTAGCTCTCCGGTAATCATATACACGCAGGGCAAGAACGCCGCGTTCCTGGGAGAGGTCCTTTACTACGACGGCAATGATGTCAGGGACCAGCGCATGGAGAACGCTAACATGACTTCGCTCGTGCAGGACCTGACCCCGCTCGTGACGCAGCTCGGCTACAGGATGACCAACCAGACCGTGCCGGTCACCGCCTGGGTCTCGAAGGACAGCAGCTACATGGTCATCATTCCGTCCAGCCTTCGCAACACCGTTTTCACCAGGATGTTCTTCATGGAAGGCCAGGGTCTGGAGCATTTCAAGCAGGTGTTCAGGAACGAAGAGGTGAAGATTTATGAAGTCGAGCCCTGAAACCGTCGCCCTGATACCCGCCTTCAATGAGGAAAAAAACATCGCCGAAGTCGTGTCTCGTACGAGGGACGTGATAAGCGCCGTGATTGTAGTTGACGACGGCTCTTCTGACGGCACGGCCGCCGTCGCTGAGAAGAACGGCGCGATTGTTGTCAGGCATGCAGCGAACCTCGGAAAGGGGGCGGCGCTGAAGACCGGCATTGACCGCATAACCAAGGATTTCCCTTCGGCCGGCTACGTTGTCATAATAGACGCCGACCTGCAGTTCAGGCCCGAGGACGCGCCTTCTGTCGTGGAGCCCCTCTTGTCCGGCAGGGCCGACGTCGTCATGGGCTTCAGGGACTTTTCAAAGGTCCCCTTCCGCCACAAGCTCGGCAATTTCGTCTGGAAAACGGCCTTCAATCTGCTTTTTGGCACGCGTTTCAAGGACACCAACTGCGGCTACATAGCCCTTTCGACCAAGGCGTGCGGCCTGCTGAACGACTTCCATGGCGGTTACATAATAGAAAATCATCTGCTTGCGGAATGCGTCAGGAAGGGCCTTCGCGTGGAGCAGGTCCCGGTGAGCGTCGATTACCGCAGGGCTTCGGCCGTTCCGCGCGGCGTACGCGTGGTGTCCGGCGTGCTGGTCTACATAATTCTGGAAGGGCTGAAATACAGGCTCGGCCGCTAACGCAGCGCCTTCTCGTAGACTTTTAGGTAGCCGTTCGTCGTGTTCTCCCAGCTGTAGCGTTTTACGTAGTTCGCTCCCTCGGCGCCCAGCTTCTCCCGCAGTTTCCTGTCCCTGAGGAGCGTTGTCACGGCCTCCGCTATCTTGGCCGGGTTCCGCGGCTCGACGAGCAGTCCGCCCCGCACGACTTCGGGCAGGCTCGTGATGTTGCTCGCGACAACCGGCACGCCGCACGCCTGCGCCTCTATCACGTTCAGCCCGAATCCCTCCGATATGGAGGGCATTATCACGGCATCGCACGATTTTATTACGCCCGCCACCCCGCTCTGGTCCGGCTGCGGCGGCAAAAATATCACCTTGTCTTCCACGCCCATCTTTTTCACTTTCTCAGCGACCTGGTTATAGCGGTCCTTTTTGCCCAGCATGAGAACGAGCTTTGAGCCCGGAACGTTCCTTGCTATCTCGGGCACCGCCTCAACGAGGTATTCTATTCCCTTCGACATCCCCGCGCGCCCGTAGCAGAGGTATGTCGGGCCGTCCCATTTCATTGACGGCTTCACGTCGGTGCGGAACACTCCATGGTTGATCCCGGATGGTACGATGTTCACGTTGCCCTCGGGTATTCCCGCCGCTATCATTGACCGCTTGGTCGACTCACTCGGGCATACCAGGGTGTCGTTCCTGTACAGCCTGCACATCAGCGCCTCCAGCGAATAATTGAGCGCCCCGGCCAGCGGGTTCTGGAACTCGAAAAAAAGCTTTCCCCATATTTCGTGGAACGTTGCCACGGTCGGCTTTTTGCAGAGCCTGCGCGCCAGCCAGGTCGTTCCCGTTGCGACGTAAGTTGTGGTGTGTATGAGGTCCGCCTGTTTCGCCAGTTCCGCGGCCTTCGGGAAGGAAAGGGCGAAGGCGTGCCGTGAGGGCGCGCTTACCCTGTAAATCTTGGCACCGTCGCGTTCCTCGTATTTCTCCGAGCCCGGAACGAGCGACGTGAGGACCGTCACTTCATTGCCGCGCTCTATCAGCTTCTCGGCCAGGTTGTCAAAAAGCGCCTCCACGCCGCCCACATGCGGCGGAAAATACTCCACTATGAACAGCACGCGCATGATTTTGATTGCACGCCAAGGATTAAAAGGTTGGAGTTCAACCACTATTCAAAAGGTGTCCTTGTGCGCGTGCTTTTCGTCCATGAACTGTTCCCGCCCGACGTTGCGGGAGGCGGCGAGCTGATAGTGTCGGAACTCGCCCGCGGGCTGCGCAGCAAGGGCGTGGACGTCGAGGTCCTTACGACGGGCGACCCTAGGATAACGTCGTTTGAAGGCATCCCGACGCACAGGCTGCCGGTCCACCGCTACCTGTTCAATCTGGCATTCCCCTTCGTTGCGTCCCGCGCAAAATCGTTCGACATTATACAATCGTTTTCCTTCAACGCCAGCCTGCCGTCTTACGTTGCTTCAAAGTTCGCGCACAAGCCCGTCGTCAATTTCGTCATGGGCGTGTACGGCGGCCTGTGGAAGGACATGAAGGGTCCGGTCGTGGGCCGCCTGTTCTCCTTCCTGGAGCGGGTTCAGCTCGCGCGGAACTTTGACAGGACGCTGTTCCTTTCGGACTTCTCGATGAAAATCGGGGAAAAAATTGGCGTCAAAAAAACCGGCGTCGTGCACCCCGGGGTGGATGCGCGGCTTTTCAGGCCCGCCAAAAAGGAGCCGTTCGTCCTTTTCGTGGGCAGGCTTTCCAAGCAGAAGGGCGTTGATTACCTCGTTGAGGCGGCAAAAGCCCTGCCGGAAGTGAAGTTCGTTGTTGTGGGCGAAGGCGAAGAGGGCGAGCGTCTCAGAAGCGTCGCTCCCGCAAATGTCGAGTTCAAGGGCTGGCTCGAGCCGCGCTCCAAGGAGCTGCTCGATCTCTATTCCAGGGCGCTTGTTTTCTGCATGCCTTCCATAGGAGAGGGCTTCGGCATAGTCCTGCTCGAAGCCATGGCAAGCGGCTGCGCAATAGTCTCGACCGTACCGCTGGACTACGAGGGCGCCAATGTCCCGCCGAAAAGCTCCGGAGCGCTGGAAGCTGCGGTGCGCTCGCTTGTCGGAGATCCGAAAAAAACCGAAGCCCTTGGAAGGCGGAACGCCGAGCTCTCTAAGGACTATAGTTGGGACGCGGCGGCCGAAAAACTGAAAAAAATGTACGAAGAGCTCCTCAAAGGTTTATAAGCGTCAAGAACCACCATCTAAAGATATTGTGGAAGGATGGCAATTATGAAAATTAGCAGGGATGTTTTGGCCGTAGCCGTTGCGGTGATCGTCGGCGCGCTTTATTACGCCGTTGTCCTGCAGTCGCCCATCGTGTTCGGCGACGAAGGGTTTTATGCCTCGGTCGGCCGCTACATGGCGCAGACCGGCCAGTATCCCATCCACCCGCCTTACTACGGGACCGACATCTACCACCCCGCCTTTTCAAGGCAGCCTGTTTTCTTTTTCCTGAACGCCGGAGCCTGGCTCATCGCAGGAGAGCTCGGACTCAAGGCACTGATACCGCTCTTTTCCGTGCTTGCGGCGCTCATGCTTTACGTGTTCTTCCGTTCCCTCGGCAGGCCGGACCAGGGCATTGCGGCCGAATTCGTGCTGCTGATGCTTCCTGGAATGGCGACCTATGGCGTGCTCGATTACGTTGAAACGGCAAACGTGCTGTTCACCATATTCGCGCTTTATTTCGGCTATCATGCGCTTTCTGACGGCAAGACGGAGCATGCCGTGTTTTCCGGCATCTTTGCCGGGCTTGCCCTGACCACGGAACTTACGGCCTTGTTCGTACTGCCGATCTTGGCGCTGTGGTTCTTGGTCTCAAGGAGCTTCGGGAAGTGGAAAACGCTGTTGATCATATTCGCCGTTGCCGCGCTTGTCATGGCGCCGTATTTGGCAAGGAACCTGATTTTGTACAACGGCTTCTGCTATACGTTCCTGCCCGGCGACTGTGCGCCCGTAATCGATGTGGCAATACCGCATGACCCGTCGCTGGGCTTCGCCAACATGGTCCAGCAGACCGCCACGAACGTCGGCGCGGTGAGCTTCGGCGTGCTGAATTATTTCAGCTTCGCCTGGGGCTGGGCCGCTTCCATATTGCTCCTGTTCGGCATCATGTTCGCGCTCCTGAAGCGCGAAAAGCTCGACGTTTTTGTCCTTGTCTGGCTTGCGTTCTTCCTGCTGCTCACCATACAGCAGATGCTTTACGGCGGGCGCACCGAGGACATACCGCGCTATACGCTGTTCGGTTATCCCGCTCTTGCGGCCGTCGCGGGCATGTTCGTGGCCGAGGCGTTCGGCTGGTTTAGCAAAAAGCACATAATCATCGGGCTTATCGTCGTGGCGGTCCTGGTCCTTGCCGTCGGGATGTTCGGCCAGGAAAAGCTGAGCACAATGGTTTCCGTCAAGGCGTTCTCGCCCGGCTTTTTTGACGGCTGCAAATGGATAAGGGCGAACACGCCCGCCGATTCCCTCCTCTTCACGATTTACGGCCACCACACGGCCTACCAGTGCGACCGCAGGAACGAGAACACCGTTCCGGACAAGCCGGAGATACAGCTTACCAACAACGACACGTCCTACGAGCACCTTAAGCTCCACGGGTTCGATTATGTGTTCGTGCAGGCGTTCACAATATCGCAGGTTTCCGCGGCCGAGAACATAAATCCGGCCTTCATCAGCTACATGGACAGTTCCCCGCATTTCAAGAAAGTGTACGATAACACCGCTTATTACGGCAGCGGCGGCGTCCTGCTTTACCAGGTGCTCTGATGTCGGTCATACTTTACTGTTCTCTTGTGGTCGCGTTCTTGTCCACTCTCTTGCTGACGCCGAAGCTCATACGTTTCCTTGAGGCCATAGGCGTGGTCGGCGTGGATGTCCAGAAGCGGGGCAGGCCGCGTATCGCCGAGATGGGCGGGCCCGCCGTGCTGTCCGGGTTCCTTATCGGCATATTCTTCTACATGGGCGCCAACGTTTTTTACTACGGCGAGCACAGCGGCCTCATCGAGCTGTTCGCCGCGATAGCGACCATACTCATGATAGCGCTGATAGGGATATTTGACGACATAGGGAGCCTTTCCTCGCTGCGCGTGCGCGACAGCCTCGGCAACGTGAAGAGGATAGGGCTACAGCAGTGGGTGAAGCCGCTGCTTACGCTGCCCGCCGCCATACCGCTGATGGCCATAATGGCCGGCGATTCGTCCGTGGCTATCCCGTTCCTCGGGCCGACCAATATCGGCCTGCTTTACCCGCTCCTGCTCATTCCCATAGGCGTGGTCGGCGCCGCGAACGCGACAAACATGCTGGCCGGGATGAACGGCCTTGAGGCCGGGCTGGGTTCGGTGCTCCTGCTCACGTTCGGCGCCTATGCCTTGTACATCGGCAGCACCACCGCCGCCGTCATCGCACTGGTCTATGCCGTCACCTTGCTGGCGTTCCTGCGCTACAATTGGTATCCCGCGCGCATCATGCCCGGCGACTGCCTGAATTACAGCATAGGGGCCGTTGCGGCGACCGTCGCGATACTGGGCAACTTTGAGAAGTTCGCGCTCTATTGCTTTTCGCTCTGGTTCCTGGAGGGGCTGCTCAAGGCGCGCTCGCGCTTCAAGGCCGAAAACTTCGGCGTTCTCCAGGCAGACGGCACGTTGGCGGCGCCCTATCCGAAGTCCTATTCCGTGACACACCTGGTCATGAAGCTCGGGCGGTTCACTGAACGCCAGATAGTGGCGATTATTATCGCCGTTCAGATAGTGATTTGCGGCGCGATACTGGCCGTTTCCACGCTAACGTAAATTGAGCCGCAGCGAAAGAATCAGCATCTTTATTCTTATTATTTCCTTCAGGCCTGAAAGGTTGAACCCCGCCTTTGACCTTCCGGCCGTTCTCCTGTGGAACGTTATCGGCGCCTCCCTTATCGCGGCCCCTTTGCGTCGGGCCTTGTAGGCCGTTTCCATGACTATCTTGTAGCCGCTTGGCCGCAGCTCCAGCCCGTCAAAAACGCTTTTTCTGAACATCGCAAATCCCGACATGAGGTCTTTCACGCCCAAGCCGAGCACCAGCATCGCGGCGGCGTTCATCATCCTGCTCACGGCCCTCCTGGGAAACGCGTCCTCGTTTTTCCCGCCTTCTACGTACCTGGAGCCTATTACGATGTCGCAGTCCGCCATTTGCTTCAGCATCCCGTCTATGTCCGCGGGATCGTGGCTTCCGTCCCCGTCCATGAGCACAATGACGTCGCCCTTCGCCCCTTTCAGCCCCTCGAGAAAGGCGCTTCCGAGCCCGTCCGATTCCTGCCTGATCAGGCGCGCGCCGCGCACCTGCGGCGGAGAATCGCTCTTGTCGACTATTATTATTTCATGCTCCACCGCGACTTTGCCGTTTATGTCCCCTATCAGCGCCTGCAGTCCCGGCTCGTTCTTTGTCGGCACTATGATGGAGAGCATGAATGCATTTGGGGTTTTAAACTTAAATTGCCGGAATTGTATTGGTTCTTATGCCGAAAGTCGGGAAGTTGCAACCGTTCGTGGCTCGAAACATCGTGCTGATTGCGCTGCTCGCCGCCGTGCTCGGGCGCCTGATTCTCAGCTATCCTTTGAACGGCAACCTGCTCCAGGGCACCGATTCAAGCGCCTACCTGCACAGGATATGGCTTTCCGCGCAGGGCCTTTTGGACTGGGACTCTTCCTGGTATGGCGGCTATCCTTCCCTCAAGTTCTATCCGCCGCTCAATTACCTTTTCGCCACGCTCGCCGCGCTTGTGGGGGGGAGCGTTGCTGCCTACAAGGCCGTCATGGACCTTTTCTTTGTCCTTGCGCCTGTCGCGTTTTACGCGCTTGTTAAGGGCTTCAGGCTGCCGAAGTCGGCGACCGCGCTTGCCGTGCTGCTGTTCTCGTTTTCGCCTGTCGCGGTCTATTATTTCTGGAACAATTCGTACGTCGCCACCATCAACATCGTCTTTTTGATTCTGGTGTGGAAGTGCTTCAAGGATTACGCCGAAAAGCCCTCCCGCAGGAACCTAGTGTGGGCGGGGCTGTTTTTCGGCCTTTCCGTGCTTGTCCATCATCTCACGGCTTTCCTGAACATCGCGATAGTGGTGCCGTGGATTTTCCTACGCTACAGGAAGTTTGCCGTCTGGCCCCTCGTGCTGGGCCTGCTAATCTCTGGCTTCTGGTTGTTCCCCTTCGCGCTGGAGTATGCTGGCGGGGAAAATCTCCTCAGGGCGGCCGATGCGGCGCCCTTTTTTGAGGGAATAATCTACCATCTCGGCCTTTGGCCCTCTCTGGCCGCCGCGTTCTTGGTGTCCGCGGCGTTGGCGTACGGCGTGCTGCGCAGCAAAGACAATGACGTCTTGCCTCTGGCCGCCTCGCTGGTCCTTATAACGGCCGCGCTCCTGCTGACTTCCTACAACAGAATATTGTTGGTCCTGCCCATACCGCTGGCTCTGCTGCTTTCAAAGCTCGCCACCGACAAGGCGTCATCCGTTATGGCGCTCGCCGTTCTTGTCGCCTTCGCCGCGCTCTTTTACGGCTTCCATCCGCTGTTCAACCTCGACACGTTCCCGCAATGGGATGTGCCGCCCGCCGCGGACCGCGTGATATATTATCCGGCCTCGTACGACTTCGGCCTCCCGAACGACACGCTCGTAAAGTTCCGCCTCGCTTCCTACGTTGCGCCCGCCGCAGGCCAGGAACTGGCTAACGGCTGGTTCCACCAGTCCCAGCTCGCAAGGGATTTGAAAGAAACAAGATATCCCTATCTCGCTTCGCTGGAATCGCCGCTGAATATTAACGTCGACGAAACCTACCGCCTGCTTTCGGCCGGCTACGTCAATACGGTGATTGTCAACAGGTTCCATCCCGAATATGTTTCTTATTTCGAGGGTTCGCCGCATTTCAAGAAAATAAACGTCACGGACAATTTCGTGGTTTTCGCGCTCGACCCGCCTAGCCATTATGCGGAGGCCGGCGGAAAGGACAGCGGACTGGGCGTCTCCAGGTCTTTTGGAAGCATAGCGTTGGATGGAAATTGCGCTGAAGGCGGCCTTGTGATAAAGGAGAGTTATGACGATTACTGGTCTGCCTCGGTCAACGGAAAGCCCGTTGCGATAACGCCCACGGCCGAAGGCTTCATGAGCGTCCCGATAGGTGGCGCAGGCCCCTGTGTTGTGGAATTGTCACGCGCGCAGCCCGCGTACTATTGTTTGTTCTATGCCGCTTCGTTGGCCGCACTGGTTTATGCCGCCGGCATTTTCCTGAGAAAATATTAGAGCGCTCCTATTGACCTGTACCAGTCCACGGTCTTTTTCACGCCCTCCTTCAGCGGCGTCTCCGGCCTGTAGCCCAGCTCCTTCTTCGCCCTCTCCGTGGAGACGAACCAGGTGTTGTGCGTCGTCCACTTTACAGTGTTCCTGGAAAAGACCGGCCTTCCGGTTTCCTTTATCGTGAATGGCCAGAACCTGAACACCTTGCTCAGCCCCTCGAACGTGAGGCCGACCGCGTTTCCCGCGGCCACCGGCATGTGCAATATCCTCAGCTTTACCCCCTCCGCCTCCGCTATCGCTTTCAGTATTTCCGTCACCGTGTAGGACCTTTCATCCGAAATAAAATACGTCCTTCCTATCGACTTCTTGCTTTCGCCCGCAAGGTTTATTCCCTGCGCCTCGTTGCCTACGTAGCAGAATTCCATGAAAGAGTTGCCGTCGCCTATGACGGGATAGATTCCGCTCTTGACGACCTTGAACAGCCTTGAAAGATGAAGTATGTTGCCCGGCCCGTAGATCATCGGTGGCCTTACCACCGTCACGGGCAGCCTGTATTTCTCATAGTATTCCTTGCAGACCTTTTCTCCGCCCAGCTTGCTTTCCCCGTAAAGCGTCTGCGGCCTGCACTCCGACTCTTCGGTGAGCGGCTTCCCGTCCGGCGACGGCCCGACCGCTTCCGTGCTGCTCGTATAGACTACGTGATTGACGTCGGAATCCCTGCAGGCCTCCAGGACATTGCGTGTCCCGTCAACATTAATAGCCTGGTAGTCGCTTGGCTTGAGCCCTGCGTACATCCTTGCTATGGCCGCTAGATGGTAGACCTTGTCGACGCCCTTCATTGCGGACTTTATGGACTGGACGTCGCGTATGTCCCCGTAAATTATTTCCGCCTTGAGCCTTTGCAGGTTGCTGGTGTCGCTGTCCTTCTTGACAAGGCACCTGACTTTTTCGCCTTTTTTGGCGAGCCGTTCGACAAGATGCCCGCCTATGAACCCCGCTCCGCCTGTTACCAAAGTGACCATGTTTCCACTCTTGTTTTTAAAGATGTGGAATAAGGTTTATAAATATCTTGGGACTTCGAATCATGGAAGTGCTTGCATGAAACTCAGCATAGTGGTACCGGCTCACAACGAGGAGGACGCGCTCACGGACGTCGTCGGAAGGATTATTTTTCATGAGGGCATAGGAAAATACCTTTACGAGCTCATCGTAGTCGACGATTGCAGCACGGACAGGACGCCGGAAATCCTGGACGAACTCGCGAAAAAATGGAAAATCATAAAGCCCATCCACCGCAACGGCGGGCCCGGGTTCGGCCGCGCGATGAAGGCGGGCATCGAAGCGGCGACCGGCGATGCCGTGGTTCCTGTGATGGCCGACCTTTCCGACGACCTGGACACGATACCCTTGATGGCCGCCTCAATAGAGAACGGCTACGACATAGCGTTCGGCTCGCGCTTCGTGAAGGGCGGGAAGGCGTTGGATTATTCTTTTCCCAAGCTCGTGGCGAACAGGCTCTGCAACAACGTGGTTTCGCTGTTCTTCGGCTTCCCCTGGAAGGACACGTCGAACGCCTTCAAGATGTACAGGAAGGGCCTCATAACGGGGCTCGATCTTCAAAGCACGGGTTTCGAGTTCTGCCTTGAGCTCGCATTGAAGGCCATGATGAGGGGGGCCAAGGTAGTTGAGATACCGACCACGTGGTACCAGCGCAAGACAGGCATCGCAAAGCTGAAGCTGTTGAAGGCCGCGAGCAGGTATTTCTGGGTGTTCTTCACGCTCTGGCTGAAAAGGATTAGGGGAGAGAAGGCTTAGTGAAGCAACGCCTTGGCGAGCCCCGCAACGATGCCGAAACCGTATGCCGCGTTCCTGAGGAAAACGAGCGGCAACGAAAGCAGCCCCGTGCTGATTTCTTTTCCGAACATGAAGGCATAAAACTTCAGGTTTATCAGCGCTACGAGAATCAAGAAGAACGCCGGAACGTACCAGAGGCTGAACAGCAGCGGCGCGCTCAGCAGTGCCAGTCCCGTGAAGAGCGTCTCCGGCAGTAATGTGGGCGGCGTATAACTTTCGCCCTTCATCTTTTCGGGATGCTTGCCGTAAAGAAGCACGCGCCAGTACCCGCGCTGGAACTTCTGTTTGAGGTAAGCCGTTATTGTAGCTGGATGCGGATGGCAGACGAAGGCGTCCGGGCTCAGCACCAATTTTTGTCCCGCCTTTGCCATCCTGAACGATATCTCCGGGTCCTCCGCCGAGGAAGTTGCGAAATCAGTGTCGAAGCCGCCGAACTTGAAGAACACGTCCTTGCGGTAGGCCGCCGAATACGTGCCCACGAAGTCTATGCTAGCGAACCTTTTCATCCGTTCGTGCCTGAGCTCTATCTCGTATCCGACAAAGCGTGCGACCGTGCTTTCCGTGTTCTTTGTCCTGTACGTGCCTGCAACGCCCGCCACTGACTTGTCCGCGAACGGCTTCAGCATGTTTTCCAGCCATCTTGAGTCCGGAACGCAGTCCGAATCCGTGAAAAGTATTATGTCCCCGCGGCTTTCCTTCGCGCCCCTGTTCCTTGCGACTGCCGGGCCCGCGTGGTCCTGCACGATCACCTTTGCTCCCGATTTTTTTGCCACGTCAACTGTTCCGTCACTGCTGCCGTCGTCCACGATTATCGTTTCGAAGTCGCGGAACGTCTGCCTGTGCAGGGCCTCCAGGCATTCGCCTATGGTTTTCTCCGCGTTGTACGCGGGTATTATGACGGATATCATGTAAAACACCTATGCAGATTGCCGTGTTTTACAAGCAATTCGACATTACCATCATTGCAGATGTTGAATTTCATTTTCATTCCTTCGAGACGGCGGTCTTGAAGAGGTGCTTTGCCAGCGCCTTTCCGCCCTTGATTATCCTCACGGCTTCGGTGGGGTTTGTTATCGCCTGCTTCGCCACCTTCGCCAGGTATTTGCTGTTAGTGTAGAACTCGAGCCTTGCCTTGTTGCACCACCCCACCAGCTCCTTGTCGCTCAGGCCTGGCCTGCTTACCGTGGTGTTGTGCAGCCCCTCGGGCGTTATCCACTTTGAAAAGTCCTCCGTCGAGAGGAAGCCCTTTTCCTTCGCCCACTCGTAGGATTTCGTGCCGGGGTAGACCATCAGCGGATAGAACTGCGCCGTGTTCGGGTTCAGCTCCTTCGCGAACTCTATCGTTGCTTTCATCGTTTCGGCCGTGTCCTCGGGCAGGCCGAGGATGAAGCACCCGTTTACCAGCATTTTTGCCTTGCGTGTGTCCTCCATGAAACTGAGTTGCATCTCCTTCGTTGTGCCTTTGGATATGCCGTTTAGGATTGTTTGTGACGGGCTCTCGAAGCCTACGCACATCAGGCGGCAGCCCGCCGCTTTCATCGCCTTCATCGTTTCCATGTCGGTATTGACGCGCGCGTTGCACGACCATTTCAGTTTCAAGCCCCTTTTCGTTATCTCGTTGCACAGCTCAAGCGTCCTCTGCTTGGACGCAGGGAAGGTCTCGTCTTCGAACAGCGTCTCGTTCACGAAAGGCAGTTCGTTTTTGATGTACTCCAGTTCCTCAACGACGTTCGCGACGCTCCTCGCCCTGTAGGAACCCTTGAAAGGGCTGTTGCAGAAGGCGCAGCTGTAAGGGCAGCCCCTCGCCGTCAGTATCTGTATGTACGGCCACGTTATGGAGGCGTAGAAGTATTTTTTCATCAGCTTTTCCCCGAGGTGCTTCTTGTACACTTCGGAAACGAACGGAAGCTCGTCAAGGTTCGCTATCAGCGGCCGCGCCTCATTGTTAAACGTCTTCCCGCCCTTGCGGTACGACAGTCCCTTTACGGTTTTGAGGTCCTTGCCGCTTTCCAGCGCGCCTGCCAGATCGGTGACCGTGTGGTCGTATTCCCCCCTGCACAGGGAATCTATCGCGTTGGACAGAGTGAACGTATGCTCCGCCATGTTGGTCGGGAACGTGCCAACCAGCGTTATGTGCGCGCCGGGCAGTTTCGTTTTGAGCAGTTCCGCGAACTTGGAATCGTTATAGATGCTCGGCGTGCTCGTATCCAGCACTATCAGGCCCGGGTTGAAGTCCGCTGCCGCCTTCGCGGCCGCTTCGTGCGTCATTTCCGCGGCTATCGCATCAACCAGTTTGGCAGTGTGGCCGGCCTTCTCCGCGGCGCCCGTCGCATACGCGAGGAAGTACGGATAGTAAAGCGTGCCGCTCTTTGTTATGCAGGGCGACCTGCTCTGCCTCGAGTATTTCGGCAAAAACGGCGGATTCATCAGGAGTATTTTCAAGCCTGCTCACCTCCAGAAAATCTGCGCGCAACGCTTATAACGGGATTTATGACGGCTCCGAATTCAGGCCTCTTCGACCTTATGGTCTCCAGTATCTTGATGTCCGTATTGTCAAAGTATCTCAGCAGGAGCAGCAGCGCCACGTAAACGGCGGCTGACACGGCGGTCGCGGCAGTCATTATCAGCATGGAGTTTCCCAGCGTTTTGAAATATATCATCAGAACTGCGAACACCAATGACGCCGCAAGGTTCTTTGCCAGCGGGCGAAGCTCAAACGAAAATCCGAGTTTTTTGCGGGAGGCGTACATGCTCAGAGCGGTCAGCAGCACGGCGGATGCGAAGAAAGCGGCCGCTGCGCCCTTTATCCCGAACTGTGGTATGAGCGCGGCGCACATTATTATGTTCAGCGCGCCGCCGGCTACAGAAATGTTCCTGTAGGATTTCAGGCTGCCCGTATAGTATAGCACGTTAAGGAAGACGCTTGATATCCCGTGGATTAGGAAGGCTATTGTCATTATCTGCATGGTTGATGTGCCGAACACGTAGTTCGCCGTGGCGAACGATTCCAGGAGCTCCTTCGAGAAAAGTATGGTGACAACGGCAAGCGGTATGGTGAATATGAAGGATGTCTTGAAGGCGTAGGATATCAGCCGCTTCACGCTTTCCGTCTGCTTGCAGGCGTAGGCCTCCGCGCATATCGGCATTATTGCTATCGACAGCACCTGCGGTATCGCCCGCACGAACATGGAGAACATGAAGGCTATCGTGAACACGCCCACGCCTGCCATGCTGCCCAGGATGCTAAGGAGTATTATTCCCCCTTGGTTCATGGATATTCCGCTGAGGTTGCTGAGCATGGCGGACGGAACGTGCGACCATATTTTCCCCTTTTCAACGGGCCCGCCGCTCATGGGTATCCATTTGAGGCGGTAGGCGGCGGCCGCAAGCGTCACCGCCACAATGCCCGCAATGAACCAGTGGAAGCTGTATCCCAGCCAGAAAAGTATTAGCACCGCGGCCACGCGTCCGGAATAGGCGAGCGCGTTCGTGACAAATATCCTTTTCATGCTTTGCAGCGCGTAAAGCAGCGTCTCGCTCATGCAGAGCGCGTAAAGCGCCGCTATCATGCCGAGCAGAAGGAGCGTTTCGTTGGAAGAAAGGTAGCCCGACGCGGTTATGTACGGGGAGAGCAATGCTATCGCAACCATTGCGGCTAGCGTTGCGGCCGAAGTCATCTTGATCGCCCAGCCGTTCGTTGCGCTTATTTTTCCTGCCTCTCCTTTGGCCTGGTATTCCGGCACTATCTTTGAAAGCACGTAGTTCATGCTGAGCGTCGTGACCAGCACCACCGACATGGCTATGTTGGTTATGCTGGAAAGTATTCCCACGTTGCTTGTGGTGGTGGTCTTGGCCAGTATCACCCAGAATATGTATCCCAGCGTCGAAAGCGTCGCCCAGTTCAGGAACGTATAAAGGGAATTTGAAACTGCCTTGGGAAGGACTTCCATGATTTTCACCGTTTCACCGAGCATGGAAGTGTGCTAACGCGCTTTCCATTCCAAGTTAACTTCGCTTCCATGCTATCGCCTTGCCGCCTCTTCGAAGACTTCCATCATCCCGTTGGCCGTCCTTTCCCACGTGAACTGCCTGGCCTTCTTTTGGGCGGCGGCCCCGAGCTTGCCGTAAAGGTTGTTTTCTATCAGGAAATTGACCTTCTCCGCTATCTCCTTCTCGTCCTTCGGGTTGTTCAGGAGCAGCCCTTCTTTCCCGTCTTCAATCAGTTCGGCGGAACCGGCCAGCCTGCTTACCACCGGCGTCAGCCCGGCGGCCATGGCTTCTAGCACCACCAGCCCGAACGGCTCATAGAGCGTTGGGAAGAGGAAGATGTCGGAAGCCGCAAAGTACTTGAACGCCTCCTTCGTGAAGCCCCCGTAGATGAACCTGCCTTCCGCCCCTTCGCTTTTCACCAAGGGCAGGTATTTTTCCAGCGGGTCGTCGGGCGCCGGTTTTCCGAGAACGAGCAGCTTCGCGTTCCTGTTCTTGATGTGCTTGAGCGACTTTATGGCGTATTCGAGCCCCTTCCTTACGAAGGGGTTGCCGACGAAAAGCAGCACGATATCGTTCTCGTCCAGTCCAAGTTCCTTCCTTTTTGCGTCCCTCACTTCCTTCCTGTTCTTCAGTATGAACTCGTCCGCATTGACGCCGCTGTATATCACGCGTATTTTCTCGTCCGGAACGCCGTAGTTCTTCTTCAGCTCCTCCTTGAGCGTGCTGGCCATAACTATCAGCTTCTTGACCTTGTGCACGTTCCTCCTTTCCATCCAGTAGAGCGCCCTTTCGCCGAGGGTTATCGGATATCCGTAGCCCACCTTCTGCTTGGCCCATTCGCCGTAAACGAACTGTATGTAGCCCACGTCAGGCGTGAAATATCGCGTCGGCTGCGCAAGCCACACGTCTTCCTTGTGGAGTTTTGACGTCGCCGTGGCAAGCGCGTTGAAGGACGCCTCGCATAGGTAGAAGTTCTTGCTGGAGAACGTCGGTATCTTGTGCATCTTTATGCGGGGGTCGAGCGGGTCCCAGTTGTTTGAGAACACCTCTACGTTGTGCTGCTTCAGGAAATAGGGCGTGACCTCCGAGACGTATTTCGAGGAACCGGTCCTCCTGCAGCAGCGTATGACTATTCCCAGGTTCATTTCATCCCCTGCTTTTGTGCGGCCCATTCCTCCAGCTTCTTTTCCACTATGCCGTATACGGGGCTCCTTTCCGCGTGCCTTTCGACGTGTGGCATCTTTTCGGCCTTCTTTATTGCCTCCCACAGCTCGCTTATTTCATAGACCGGTATCACCATGCCGTTGTCCGCCATTTTCTTGGTTATCTGCATCTGGTGGTCGTCGCTGTGCTCGTTGAGCTGTTGGCGTCTGGGAACCGCTATCACGGGCTTGCCGAGCTCCAGGCCCGATACTATCGAGCCGACGCCGCTGTGCGTGATGAGCATCCTGCAGTCCCTCAGGTATTCCTGCATCTTTTCGAATTCTATGAAATCATGGCACTGCGCGCCCTTTATCTGGTATTTCGTGTAGCCCGTCTGCACGATTACCTCTTCGTTTATTTTCCCTTCCTGTATCAGGCGCTCTACCTCCTTTGCCAACCGCAGGAACGGTCGCTCGTGCGTGCCCAGGCTCACCAGTATCACAGCAGGGTCCCTCCGTACACGGCCTTCTTGCCGTACTTGCCCAGCACTGTGTCCCACTGCACTATGAAGAGGTCCGCGAACCTGTAAAGCAGCTGGCCGGTCTGGGACGGCTCGAATATCCTGGAAAAGCTCTCTATGAATATTATTTTGGCGCCGAACAGGTATTTCGCTATCAGGCAGGCCGGAACTGCCACGCCCGCCCCCGTTGTTATGACCACGTCGGGCCGTTCCTTCCTGATTATGTTAAGGAAAGTCGGAAAAGTCGTCAGGTACCTTAGCGGATTGCGCTTCGGATTCTCGACAAAGTAGGTCCTGTAGTCCTTGAGCGAGGATTTCAGGTGCGACGCCGTGAGCGTGATGATGAAAAACTCGTATTTCTCCAGTATCGGCTTCAGCTTCAGGCACTGCTGGAGGTGCCCGCCTGCGCTCGCTACCACGCATATCTTCATGCCGAAAACTAGCTGAGGTAGGTTATTAAAACGCTCTGTATTATTGCTCTGGTTTGGGCGCGGGAATACCTGGAATCTATCAACCATTATAAGCGTTTCTGTTGAGATATTAAGCATGTGCGGGATAGCCGGCTTTGCGGGCTTCGAGGACAAGACGTTGCTGAAGCGGATGTGCGACGTGATTGAGCATCGCGGTCCGAACGATGACGGCTATTTTTCCGACAGAGGCGCTTCCCTGGGCATAAGGAGGCTGAGCATAATAGACGTTGCCGGCGGCCACCAACCCGTGCGCAACGAGACCAACGACATGTTCATCGTTTTCAACGGCGAGATCTACAACTACAGGGAACTGCGTTCCGAGCTGGAGGGCAGGCACAAGTTCTACACCGGAACCGATACGGAGACCGTGCTGCACCTGTATGAGACCTACGGCAGGAGCTGCGTCGAAAAGCTGCGGGGCATGTTCGCTTTCGCCATCTGGGACTACAGGAAAAAACGGCTTTTCATTGCGCGTGACAGGCTCGGGAAGAAACCTTTGTATTATACGTGGGTCGGAAAGAAGTTCCTTTTCGCCTCGGAAATAAAGTCCCTTCTGGAATGCGACGAAGTGAAACGCTCGATTAATCGCCAGGCACTGCACGATTTCCTTACGTTGCAGTACGTGCCCGGCCCGAACACGATGTTCGAGGGCATCTTCAAACTGCCGCCGGGTTGCTCCGCCGTTATAGAGGACGGCAGTATGGAAATAAGCAGGTATTGGGGCCTTCCGAATCCGACGGCCGTTGGGTTCAACGAAAACAATTCCGCGAAGGAGCTTGAGCGCCTGCTTGACGAATCCGTGAAAATCAGGCTGATGTCCGAAGTTCCGCTCGGCGTCTTTTTGTCGGGGGGCCTGGATTCCAGCGTTATAACCGCGCTCATGAGCAAGTATGTGGCGCCCGTCAGGACATTTTCCGTGGGCTTCAACCGTCCGGACGACGAGCTGAAATACGCGCGTATCGTGGCGGAAAAGTTCGGCACCGATCACCACGAACTGATAGTTGACGCGAAAAGCGCGGACGTGCTGGAGAAGGTCGTCTGGCATTTTGACGAGCCTGTGGCCGACCCGGCCGCCGTTCCCACTTTCCTGATGTCGCAGCTCGCGAGGAAGGACATGACCGTCGTCCTTGTCGGCGAGGGCGGCGACGAGACGTTCACCGGTTATCCGAAGTATTCGATGATGCTGGACCTTGAAAAATACGGCAAGTTCCTGCCGGATTTCGCCGCCACGCACATCGTCCCGGCCGCCGCAGCGGCGGCGCAGCGCTTTCTTTCGGGCAGAGGGAAAAAACAGGCGGAGTTCCTTGGCAAGATGGCGCCTGATCTCAGCGACCGCTCCCTTGTTTTCCTTGGCATGAGCGCCATGGGCTTTGACGAGAAGGAAAAATCCGAACTTTACTCGGCAGTGAAGCCGTTCCTCCCGACGAGGCGCTTGCTGGACGAGAAGCTGCCTCTCTTCGACCGCATGATAACCTTCGACAGGAAATACTGGCTGCCCGACAGGCTCCTGATGAAGGTCGACAAGATGACCATGGCGCATTCCATGGAAGCGCGCGCACCGCTGCTGGACCACAAGTTGGTCGAGTTCATGAACAACGTTCCTGTCCCGTACAGGCTCGGGAAAAGGCTGTTGAAGCTCGTGGCCCTTAGGCATCTTCCCAGGGAGATAGTGCTAAGAAAAAAGCACGGGTTCTCCGTGCCGCTTTCGGACTGGTTCGGCGGCGACATGAAAGGCTACTCGGCTCAGCTGCTGGAGGACCTTTGCAAAAGGGAAATGTTCAACCGCGATGGCATCCAGGCGCTCGTGAAAGATCCGCTGGCGCTGAAGAACGACCAGAAGATCTGGAACCTCGTCAATCTCGAGCTTTGGATGAGAAAATTCATTGACATGGGTTGAAAGTTTATTAACGGTAAAATTCGAGGTAATGGAATGAAAGTTCTGATGTTCACGCCGTATTACCCGCCCGTTCCGGGGGGGCAGGAAAATTTGGCGTTCGAAATAACGAATTATCTTAAAAAATCAGGGCATGACGTCGAGCTCCTGACCCGCTACAAGCACGCCAACTCCAAGTGGGAGACCGCCTGGTTCTACCTGAAGTGCCTGCCCAAGCTCTTTTCATATGACGTTGACATGATAAGCGGGCACGACGTGCAGGTCGGCACCGTACTGCTGGCGTTCAAGTACCTGAGCAGGAAGCCGTCCGCGCTCTCCATTGAAAGTTCGGTATTCCTTGAGACCTACAGGAAATACCCGTGGTTCTACAGAAGGATGCTTGAAAAGCAGGATGCCATAATAGCCATCAGCAAGGAACTGCAGTCCTCGTGCCAGGAGCTCACAAAAAAGAAGATCTGGTACGTGCCTAACGGCGTTGACACCGACAAGTTCGTTCCGAAAAGCTCCGACAGGGTCCAGCAAGAGTTCGGAATACCCCCTGAAGCGAACGTTCTGATAACCGTCCGCCGCCTGGACAGGAAAAATAACGTGATCGAGCTTGCCAAGGCATTCGATCTGCTCTCGAAGAGGCGCAAGGACGTTTATTTGGTCGTAATAGGCGACGGCGAGCAGCGGCCCCTGATTGAGGCGCTGAAGAACCCGAAAATAATACTGGCCGGATTCAAACCGAATGCCGAGATACCCGAATACCTCAATTCGGCGGACGTGTTCGTGATACCCAGCCTTTACGAGGCGACGTCCATTTCGTGCCTTGAGGCCGAAGCGTGCGGGCTCCCCGTAGTTTCTTCAAACGTGGGCGGCCTGCCCGAGATAGTCCGTGACAACGGCGTCCTCTGCCAGCCTAATGCCGAAAGCCTGGCCGCCGCCATAGAAAAGATACTGGAGCAGGACCTGACCGTTTTGGGAAAGAACTCAAGGAAGATAGCCGAAGAGTACTCCTGGTACGAAATCATTAAGAAGTACATAGAGGTTTATGAGGGTGTGTTGAAATGAGCCCTATGATAACTACGGTAATCGGCACGCGCCCCGAAATAATCAAGATGTCGGAGCTCATACCGCTCCTTGACAAATCGTTCAAGCACGACCTCGTCTTCACGAACCAGCATTACTCGCCCGAGATGTGCAAGATATTCTTTGACGAGCTCGGCGTGCGCGAACCTGACGCTTACCTTCACATAAACAGCCCGGACTATGTCGCCCTGTACCGTTCGATATTCGCCAGGCTGAAGGAAACGAAGCCCGACTACGTCATCTCTTACGCCGACGTCAATACGGCGCTGGCCGCGGCGTTGGCGGCGTTCAAGCTCGGCATAAAAGTCATCCATTTGGAAGCTGGGCTCAGGAGCTTTGACAGCGAGATGCCGGAGGAGCTGAACCGCTACGTGGCCGACCGCTACTCCGACCTCCTCCTCACGCCGACGGAGCTGACGCGCAGGTTTTTGGAGCGGGAAGGCCTGACAAAAGGCGTCCACGTTGTCGGCAACACGGTCGTCGACGCCTGCCTGAAATATTCAAAATTGGCTGAAAAAAAGAGCACGCTTAAGGACCTCGGGCTCGAGAAGGACGGCTACGTCCTGGTCACGGCGCACCGGCAGGAGACCGTTGACAGGAAAGAAAGGCTGGCCGATCTTTTGAAGGGTCTTTCGATGATAGACCGCGACATACTGTATCCCATGCATCCGAGGACGCAGAAAAGAATACAGGAGTTCGGCCTTGAGGTGCCCCGGAACGTGCGCGTGATTGAGCCTCTGGGCTATTTCGACTTCCTCAACCTGATGAAAAACTGTTCGTTGCTCATGACGGACTCCGGCGGCGCGCAGGAAGAGGCGATAACACTGAAGGTCCCCTGCCTCACCATGAGGAGGTCGACCGAGCGCTGGGAAACTATTATAGCGGGCGGCAATTTCCTTGTCGGGACCCGCCCCGAACTGATAAGCTATTATGCCAGGATGGTACTGGATTCCGAGCTGAAGGACAGGATGAAGAAAACCGTTAATCCGTACGGCAACGGAGATGCCAGTAGAAAAACCGTTAAGGCGATGGAAGAGAACTGCAGGTGAATCGGTGCACATCGATAGAAAAGACATTCTGGTCGTTGCCTTTCTCTTTGTGCTGTCCTGCCTTTTCTTCTGGAAGGTCCTGCTCAACCCGGGCAAGATGATTTACCCCGCGCTGGACATAGTCTTCATCAACAGCTATTGGAAGCATTTCATCACGGAAAGTTTCGGGGCGTTCGGTTCCCTGCCTCTGTGGACTATGCTTACTCAGTCAGGCAGCACTTTCGTCGGCAACGCCCAGTCCGCGCTCTTTTATCCGCCGACCTTCCTTTTCCTGTTTTTTGGCGTGGACACGCTCTTCGGCTACCTGTTCCTTGCGGACGTCTTCCTTGCCGGAGCCTTCATGTACCTGTTTGCAAGGGCCGCGGAACTCGGCAAAACGGCATCCGCGCTTTCGTCCATCGTATACATGTTCGGAGGCCTTCTGGTCAGCAAGGTGTACATGGGTTCCAACATGGTGGCGGACGCAATCATCTGGCTGCCTTTGGTGTTCTTTTTCTTCGAGCTGGCCCTCAGAAAGAGAAGCGTTGCTTACGGCGCGCTCGGCGGCATTCCGTTGGCACTTTCCCTTCTGGCCGGCCACCTGCAGTATCCCGCTTACATCCTGTCGGCGCTGTTCCTTTACTTCATTTTCCGCTGCCTGCCTCCGGCAAGGAAAAAGGATTATGAGGCTTTGAAATTGCTGGCACTGAGCTTTGCCCTTCTGGTGTTTTTCGGCTTCGCCCTGTCCGCCGTGCAATTTTTGCCTTTCTTGGAGCAGTTTTCAAGCGGAGCCATACGTGGCGCCTCGACGGACTACGGGTTCGCTACCTCAATGTCGTTGCCGCCCCAGCAGCTGCTTTCGTTGGCGATTCCGGAATTTTTCGGCACCCCGCTGGATAATACTTATTGGGGCGGGCAGTTCTTTTGGGAGCTTTGCGCTTACGTCGGGATTGTGCCGCTGCTTTTGGCGGCGTTCGCCGTTTTGTTCGTTAAGGACCGCCGCGTGAAGTTCTTCGCGCTGCTCGCCGGCCTCTCGGTGTTTTTTGCTCTGGGAAAATACGACCCGCTTTATCCGCTCCTTTACAACTTCCCGCTGTTTTCCATGTTCAGGGGACCCGGCAGGATGGTCTTCCTGTATGCCTTTTCCGCCGCCGTGCTTGCCGGCTTCGGCTGCGAGCTGCTGGTGAAGAGGTTTGAGTCCGTCGGAAAGGAAAGGCTGCGCTTGATTTTGAAAATGCTTGCGGTTTTGGCTGTCGTTGTCCTGCTGTCGCTGCTCTCTGTCGTTGCGTTGAAAAGCACCATACTGCAGACCGGAGAAGCCGCGGCGGCTGACAGGATAGCGTCATCCGCTAGGCCGGAAGTCGCCGCCTATTATGCGGAACACGTCAAGGAGATAGCCGCGCTGGCGTACGACCGCATCCTGTTGGGTGCCTCTACGATATTGTTCTTCGTGGCCGCGTTCGCTTCGCTGCTTTTCCTAAGGATGAAGAACCTGGTCAACGCCAGGCTTTTTGCCATGCTGCTGATAATTCTTGTGCTCTCGGACCTTTGGCTCTTCGGAATGAAATATGTTGACGTAAGGGACCCGCAGGACGTGTTCAATAACTCAGCCGTTCCCGCTTTCCTGAAGGCCGACCCCGATGTTTTCAGGACGCTTATCATCAACAGTTCGGTGGCGTTCGGCGACCTCGGCAGGAGCGGAATAGAAATGGTCGGAATTGAGGACCAGTCCGGCCTGAAGCGCTATGCGGAATACCTTGCCGCTGTGGATGACAAGACACTGTCTGGTACGGACTTCGCGTCCGTAAGCGTTCTGGCGAACCCTGCGCTCCTCGATGTGATGAACGTAAAATACGTCATAACGACCGAACGCTTGGAAAATCCGCGTTACAAGCTGGAGCTTAAGGACAGCGTCAGGTACTTCGCCCACAATGTGGAATTCCATAATGAAGCGTATGTTTATGAGAACACGAACTATTTGCCCCGCTCGTTCGTTGTTCCCGATGCAAAGGTGCTGGAATCCGGAAGCGTACTGGCGGAGCTGAAGTCCCCTTCGTTCGACCCCAAGGAATACGTCGTCCTTGAAAAGCCGTCTGGCGCGAAAGGCGGCGAAAGCTTCCACCCGGCAAAAATAACGCTCTACTCCCCGGACAGCGTCGTCGTCGATGTAAACCTGACGTCTTCGGGTTTCCTTGTGCTTGCCGATTCCTGGTATCCGGGCTGGGAGGCCTATGATAACGGCAAGAACGTGGAAATTTATCGCGCCGATTACGTCTTCCGAGCCGTCTACCTCGGACCCGGTTCGCACACCGTGGAGTTCGTTTACAATCCGCTGTCGTTCAAGGTCGGCCTTGCTGTAAGCTGCCTTGCGGCGCTTGCGCTCCTCGCGCTCGCGGTGAAGAAAAGGCGCTCTATTATTTAGTGGTCTCGTCGTGCCCTTCGAACCTGATTATTGACGTCGCTCCGCTCCAATATCTCCGTATGTCGTCCAGGCCGCGTATTGTCAGGGCCTTCTTCAGGATGAACTTCGGCCTCAGGTAGAATTCCCTGTAGGCCCTGCCGCACCGTGCCTCCGCGTCCTTGGTGAAATGGAACAGCGGGTCCGTCCTTTTGCCGAGCGACCATTCCTTCCAGTAATTTGGGTCATAGCCGTTGTTCTGCACCGCATAGTCCCACAGCTTTGTCCCGGGCAGCGGTACCGTCGTGTCGAACATCACCCAGTCCGCATCTATCTTCTTTGCGAAATTGACCGTCGCTCTGAAGTCCTCCTCCGTTTCGGTGGCGTAGCCCACCATGAAGAACGCGAAGGTTTCCATGCCGACTTCCCTCGTCATTTTGAACGCGTCCTCAACCTGCTTCAGCGTTATGCCCTTGTCCATGAGCTTCAGTATGCGCTCGGACCCTGATTCCACTCCGAACCTTATCCTTATGCATCCCGCCTTTTTCATCAGCTCCAGCGATTCCTTCGTTATCAGGTCCACCCTCTGCAGGGCGTTCCACGGTACTTTCAGCCCTCTGTTTATTATCTCGTTGCACAGCTCGCTGAGGAACTCCCTGTTCGGGAAGCAGTCATCGTAGAAGCTTATCTCCTTGGCGCCGTACTTTTTGACGCACTCCTCCATCTCGTCCACCACGCTCTTGGCGTTCCTGTGCCTGTAGGAGCGCGTGTACATGTCCCTGAAGCAGTAGGCGCAATGGTACGGGCAGCCCCTCGCCGCCATCATGGTGGCCATGGGATGTTTCATTATCACTACATGGTATTTGTCGTGCGGAAGAAGGTGCCTTGCCGGGAACGGCAGGTCGTCAAGGTTGCGGTTTGGCTCCCTTGGGGGGTTCAATATTATCTCGTCGTCATTTTTCCAAACCAGTCCCTTTATGCTTCCGAAGTTCCTTTTCCCGCTTTCGATCTCGCGCAGCAGTTCAGCGAAGGCGTATTCGCCCTCACCCTGTATGCCGAAATCCACGAACGGGAAGCTGACCGCCTCTTTTGGGAAGACCGACAGGTGAGGCCCGCCGAGCACGACTATTATGTCTTTGTCCACGTCCTTCGTCATCTGCGCGGCCTCTATGATTCCTGGCACGTTTGGCGTGGTGCACGTTATTCCGACCACGTCCGGATGGAAGTCCGCTATGTATTTTTTGATTTCTTCAGGCATCATGCCGAGCGCCTGGCAATCAAGGAGCTTCACATCATGACCCTCTTTTTCGGCGTAGGCCGCGACATAGGCCACTCCGAGCGGAGGGAAGACCCCCTCGGCCTTTATGATGGACTTTGGCATCGGCGTGTTCATGACCATGCTTGAATAGTATCGTAGGAACAGAACTTTCATGTTAAACACTTATTTTCGTTAACCTTAAATAATTGGGTATTATGGCGAGCAGTCCGTATGCTACTATTTTGAAAAAGTAAGAGGGGTGCCGGGCGTGTTTCTTCTCGACGTGAGAGATGGCGACCTCCGTGTAGGGTATGCGGCTGTTCCTTATTATCATCGCGGCCTCGACTTCCACGAAGGCGTCATTCGCCCTTGTCAGCGCCATCACCTTTTTGCCTATCGGCGTCTTGTACGCCTTAAGGCAGTCCACGTCGTTGAATTTCGTTCCGAAAATCAGGTTTATCAGCGACGTATGCGTCTGGGAAATGAAAGTGCGTATGAACGGCCGCTCATTCTTGCAATCGGACATGTACCTGACGCCGAAAACCGCGTCGTGGCGCTCCAGAAGCGGCAGGCATTTTTCTATGAATTTTATGTCATAGCAAAGGTCCATCGGATACGCGACGACGTTCTCGAGCTGTGCGGACAGTATCCCGTTCCTTATGGCGCTGCCGTAGCCCCGTTTCTTTACCGAGATTATCCTGATGTTTTTGTTTTCTTTAGCAAGATTGGCCGCTATTTCCGGCGTGCTGTCCGTGCTGCCGTTCTCGCATATCAGCACTTCGTACTTGTCCAGATGAAGCCCGTCAAGGTATTCTATGAGCGTGGCCAGGTTCTCCTTTATTATGGCTTCCTCATTGTAGACGGGTATGACAACGCTCAAGGACGACATTTGATCATCTTTCAACTCGTGATTCCATCATATCATTTCCGCGGCTTAAATATTCACGGCCCTTTGCTTAAAAAATACTTTTCCGCTGCCCTGTATCCGCCCACATTTCCGCCGTCGAAGCCCTTTCCGCTTATTTTTGTGCCAAGGAACCTTTCGCTCCTTATCATCTCTTTTAGCACGTCCGCGTCGTCCGCTTCTCCGCTGCCCGAGATTAGGCGTTCGGCTGCCTGGAAAAACGACCTGGAAAGTATGTATCTCGAGAGGTAAAGGCTGTTTTCTTCGCTCTTTTTCTGGGCGAACCCCCTTATTTCGAAGAGGTTGTCCCCTATCTGCTTTGAGAGGACCGGCGTTGAGTTCCCGAAAATTTTCTTTTCCTCCTCCGTCAGGAGGAGCCAGCCGATTATGTTCACGTTGTTCTTTTCAAACGCCCTTTTCAGCTGAAGCAGGGCGGGGACCTTTGAGTCTATGATGACGTCTGGAAATATCACCGCGAAATGGTCTCCTTTGACGGATTTCTTTGCGTCAAGTATGTTTCCGCCGCTTCCCCTTGGTCCCGCCGGTATGACGTTTACCTCCCCGTAGTTTTCCTTGAGGAAATCGGACAGCCCCGCTTGCGCGCCGTTTACGACGACGTTTATCTTATCGAACCCGGATGAAAGCGCTTCTTCTACGGCGTAGGCTATCATGGGCTTGCCGTTTATCTCCAGCATCAGCTTCGGAATTTTCCCACCGGTTACCGGAAGCATCCTCGTCCCGAGCCCGGCTGACGGGATGACGGCCTCATTTATCATTTTCCCTTTTCACCATGTCGTGTAGCAGCGCCAGTTTGTCGGTCGGATAGAATATGGCCCTTTTGCAGAATGAAGCGGGAAGCAGCTCCCACCTCTTCCCCTCAAGTACCGTTATTTTTTTGATGTCGCTTTCGGTGACATCACCGACGAAATAATGGTCTTCCGTGGCAGCCGTTATGAGGTCCCTGTACGTCAGGCTTTTCTCCGTGTGCAGCGCCTCCTGCGGTATTTTTTCGCCGTACAGGAAGCCCCTGAGCACATTGAAGTTCCCGTTGAGCATCCCGTTTATTTCCCCGTCGACCCTCTCGAGGTCGTTCTTCCAGTTGTAAATTCTGTGCTCGAACGCCAGTTTTTTGAAGTCGATTCCCGCGAGCTCTTCGCGCATTTCCCTGAAAAAACCTTCTTCGGGTTTCTCGCCCTCCTTCAGTTCGCCGCCGAACAGGCCAAAGGTCCCTGGGAACCTTAGTGATTGACCGTTGCGGTTGTCCCTCACCTGCACAAAATAATGGGTCTTCCCGTCCTTGAGCACCCTGAGTATGAGGCTTGCCTGCCTACTGTACATAAAGGCCCTCCAGTATGAGCTCTATCTCCATTCCGTCGGACAGCACACCAATCGGCTTGGAGCGTTTCGGGGGATATGTGAACGCCCTGGCGTGCCTTCCTATCCTCTCTTCGGTTTCGCTAAGCGCTATCCGGTTGTGTTTCTGATAGTCTATTTCCCCGCGCCTGTAGTACAGCTTTTTTGCGGAGTCCTGCGGCTTCGTTTTCTCCTTGTGTTCTTTGATGAGTACGTACTGCTCCTTGAAAATTTCGAACGCGGCAGAGTTCGCGAGCTGGTATATCTCGAAGCCCGTCAGGCCTTCGACCTCTATGTCCCTTCCTGGCGTTCTCAGGCGCCTTCTTTTGCCGGTTATGTCTATGCTGCGCTGCTCAAGTATCGGCCCTGTGTCAAAGGTCCCGTCCATGTAATGCAATGTCACGCCTATTTCCCTTTCCCCGTCAAGCACGGCGTGCGGTATCGTGTCGCAGCCGCCGTATTTCGGCAGCATGCCGTAATGCAGGTTGGAGCAGCCGCGCGAAGGTATTTCCAGCACTTCCGGTTTGACGAGCGCCACGGTCCTGCAGAAAGCTATCAGCTCCGGCTTCAGTTCCTTTATTTCGCTTACGTAGCGGTTTACGCTGCCGATGTATCTGGGTATGTTCAGTTCCGCCGATATTTTTTTTGAAACGTCCATGAAGGGTTTTTCCCACTCGACGTTGTATGTTACGCAGTCCTTGTTCTCCGGTATTACGGCTATTATTTCCTCCTTTTCTTGCGCCAGCCATTCCAGGATGTTGCAGGCCAGTATGTTGTTCCCTACGACTACCGTCCTCATGGCGATCCTCTTTGCGCGTAGAACCGTTTGACGCAATCCGCGACGTACGTTATTTCCTCCTGTGTGAGCTCCGGGAACATCGGAAGCGAAAGTATCTCCTTTGAGTAGCTTTCGGCTGTTGGCAGGCTGCCCTCCTTGTAGCCGAGGTGGGCGTACGCTTTGGTCAGGTGGACCGGTATCGGGTAGTGTATGCCCGTCCCAACGCCATTCTGCGAGAGGAACGCCTGAAGCCCGTCCCTGTCCTTGCATCGTACTGTGTAAAGATGATAAACATGTTTCCTTCCCGCGCCTTCCGTCGGGAGCTTAAGCTGCGGCACGTTGGAAAGCAACTCGTTGTATATTTTGGCGTTTTTCCTCCTCATCTCGTTCCATTTGTCAAGATGCCTTAGCTTTATCCTGAGAACGGCGGCCTGCACGTCGTCAAGCCTGCTGTTGTATCCCACGAGCTCGTGCATGTATTTTTGCTTCTGCCCGTAGTTCCTTAACATCAATATCCGTTCGAACAGCTCCTTGCTGCTCGTTATTATCGCCCCGCCGTCGCCGAAGGCACCCAGGTTCTTGCTCGGATAGAAGCTGAAGCAGCCCGCTTCGCCGAAATTGCCGACCTTTTTCCCGCGGTATTCTGCGCCGTGCGCCTGGCAGCAGTCCTCTAGGACTTTGAGCTCCTTCTCCTTTGCGATGCCCGTTATTCCGTTCATGTCTGCGGGCTGGCCGTATAGGTGCACTGGAAGCAGGGCAGTCGTGCTCGCCGTGATTTTCTTCGCCATCTCCGCGGTGTTGATGTTGTAGTCGCTCCCTATGTCCGCAAAGACCGGCTTCAGTCCGTTGTGCGTTACTGAGTCGACCGTTGAGATGAATGTATACGGCGTCGTCACGACCTCGCTCCCCGTTCTGAGCTGGAGAGCTTTCAGCGCGAGTATCAGCGCGTCCGAACCCGAAGCAACACCGACCGCGTATTTCGCCCCGCAGTACTTGGCGAACTCCTTTTCGAACGCCTCCGTATTGGGCCCGAGTATGAACTTCTGGCTCTGCAGCGCGTCCTTTACCGCGGCATCGACCTCGTCCTTTATGGACTCGTACTGCCGCCCCAGGTCCATTATTCCTATTTTCATTCGATTACCACTTCAGGTATATCTCTTTCCCCTTGTTCCTTATCGATTCGTCCGCCGCTTCCATTATTCTGATTGAGGTCAGGCTGCTCTTGCCGGACGTGAGCGGGACCTTGTCGTTAACTATGCAGTCTATGAAGTGCTGCAGCTGGTTTTTCAGCGGCTCGGAATGCTCTATCTGCGGTATGCTCACGTCGCCCATCCTGACGACGAGCTGGTGGTCGCTGTACAGCGGCGTGGTGTTGAGCGATTGCAGTTCTATCCGCCTTTCGAACACCTTTACGCTTTCGTCCTTGTTCACGTCATCGAACACTATCATCTTCTTGGACCCGACGACCGTCAGCTTTCTGGTCTTTATCGGGGCAAGCCAGCTCGCATGTATCGAGTAAAGAACGTTGCCCGGGAAGGTCATGGTGAGGAACACGAGGTCCTCTACATTTTCATGTATGTAAGGCTCGGCTTTTGCGCTGATGCTCAGCGGCAGCGAGCCGAGTATGAACGTCGCTATGGAAATGTCGTGGACCGCAAGGTCCCAAAGGGCGTTGGCGTATTTCCTTATCGGACCCAGCCCAGTACGTTCGGAATAGGCGTAGAATATCCTGCCGAGCTCGCCGGCGTTTATCAGCTCCTTCGTCTTCATCACGCCGGGGTTGAACTTGTAAAGCTCGCCGACCATGAGCTTTTTGTTCATCTTCTCCGCAAGGCGCACGAGCTCTTCCCCCTCCGTGTGCGTCGTGACGAACGGCTTTTCTATGAGCACGTGCTTACCGTGCTCCAGGCACTTCTTGGCGAGCTCGTAATGCGTGTTGGGCGGCGTGGTTATGATTATTGCGTCCACTTTGTTGCTTTTTATTATTTCGTCGGAATTGGTCGTAACTTTTATGTTCTGGTTAAGGTTGGCTATGTTCTCAAGGTTCTTTTGGCTGAGGTCCCCGCAGTATTCTATGTGCATTTTCAGGTCCGAAAGGGCCCTTACGTAATTAGGTCCCCAATAGCCGCAGCCTATTATTCCGAAACTTGGCATCGCTCCCATACCATCACCTTCAGAACAAACCCTTTTATACGTTACTATATCCTACGTCCATCCCAGTTTCCTTCTCATGGCGTAATAGGCGAACTTGGCCGCCGCCTGGGGATTGGAAAGCCCCCTTTTGACGATTGACGGAGAAAGCAAGTCGCGCGCCCTTATCTTCAGCGCCATATTCCTTTTCTCGAGTTCCTTCCTGAACAGCTCGTACACCTGCATGAACTCCTCCTTGCTCATCTGGTCGTTCATGAAGATCTGCTTGTTGAAGTTGGGGACCGACTGCAGGTCCAGAAGGCCCCAGTCCATGCTGTCGCTTACCAGCCCCTTCTGCTTGGCGTATTCCCAAAGGTCCGTTCCGGGGAACGGCGTAGTGAAGCAGAGTTCTACCGTGTCTATGTCGTTCTTTTTGATGAAATCCAGCGTCTGCAGCATGTCCTCTTTTGTCTCGTGCGGGGAGGCCAGCATGAACAGCCCCTCTATCTCGAAGCCGTATTTTTTGAGCAGCTTGGCCGCGCGCGTGTTGTCTTCCACCGTGGAGGTGTTCCTTTTGAGGTAGCTAAGCATCTTCTCCGAACCGCTCTCGAAGCCGACCGAGACCGTGTGCACGCTCATGTCCTTGAGCAGCTGGCACGTCCGCTCGTCCAGCAGATCGGCCCGTGCGGAGCACCTGAACTGGACCTGCTTGTTTATGCCTTCCTGCTTCACCAGCTCCGCTATCTTTTCCAGCCTGTCCTTGTTGGCAATGAAGAGGTCGTCGAAAAGGCAGATGACTTCCGTCCTGTAAGTGTTGATTAGCTCCTTCATCTCGCCTATGACGTATTCCGGCGAGAAGAACCTTATCTTGTGCTGCCAGAAGCAGGAGGACGCGCAGAACACGCAGTTGAACGGGCAACCCCTCGACGTGAGCATGTGCGTCCCGCGGTTCAGATTGGTCTTGGATATGATGCGGCGCGGCTTGAGGTAGTGCTTCTCCATCAGGAACAGGTCGCGTGCGGGATATGGGATGCTGTCCAGCGGCTCTATGAGGGCCCTCCTCGGGGTCATTGTGAGCTTGCCGCCGTCATGAAATACCACGCCCTTTATTCCGCCCAGCGCCTCCTTGCCGAAGCCGCCGTCCCGCTCGAACGTTTTAATGAGCTCCAGCATGGTCTGCTCGCCTTCCCCCACCACTCCCACGTTAAATGGAGCAGGCAAGGTCTGCGGTATTGACGTTATGTGCTGCCCGCCGATTATGACCGGTATGTCGAGTTCCTGCTTTATCCTCTCCGCCAGCTTTGTGGCGTTGTTGAACAGGACGGAAACGCTCCCGATGCCCACGATATCTGGCCGTTGCCTGACTATGCTGCCGAAGAGGTCATCGTCTTTCTCGACTATGGCTATGTCCTTGATATCGGCATATTTCCTGAGGTAAGAGGCTATGTAGCCCAGCCCGAGCGGTGGGTGCCCTTCGTTCCCGCTAGAATCCGCGCCCGCCAGTACGATTTTTGTCATGATTTCACTTTCAGAGAGTAGCGTAAATTCAGTTAACTATATAAAACAACTAAATGTTTAAATAACTGCACGGATTAGCGTGGTTGTATGATACTGGTAACAGGCGGTTGCGGGTTCGTAGGCTCGCATGTTGTGGAAAGGCTCATCGGAAAGGGCCATGAGGTCGGCATAATCAGCAGGCCGCTCTGCAAGCACGAGAACATAAGGCACCTTCTGCCGAAAGTGAAGCTCTATAACGGCGACATAAGGGACACGAAAATATTCGATGAAGTGGTGAAGAAGGAAAAGGACGTCGACTGCATAGTTCACATAGCCGCCCTGATCAATGTCGATGAATCGATAAAGACCCCCAGGCCCTTCTGGGAAGTAAATGTTGGCGGAACGTTCAATGTCATAGAGTGCGCAAGGAAGCAGGACGCGAAGGTCCTTTACATGTCCACTTGCGAGGTCTACGGCAACATACCAGTGGGCAAGGCCGACGAAACGCATCTCACTAATCCTTGCTCGCCTTACGCGGCCTCTAAGCTGGCAGCCGACCGCTACTGCTTCGCCTACCACCACACCTACGGCCTGCCCGTGACGATAATACGCGGTTTCAACATCTACGGCCCGAGGCAGAGCGCCGCAACGTACGGCGCCGTCATACCGAAGTTCATAACGCGTGTTTTGGGCGGCCAGCCGCCGCTGGTCTTCGGTGACGGTCTTCAGACCAGGGACTACGTCTTCGTGGAGGACGTCGCCGACGGCATAGTCAAGGCGATAGACAAGAACGAGTTCTCGGGAGACGTGATCAATCTCGCCACCGGCGTGGACCATACCATAAAGAGCGTCGCCGAAAAGGTCATCGACGCCTGCGGAAAGGGCGGAAAGATGGAGCCGGAGTTCGTCGAGGCGCGGCCGGGCGAGATGAGGCGCTCAGTGGGGGACGCCTCCAAGGCTAAGCGTGTCCTTGGCTGGACACCCAAGGTCGGTTTCGACGAGGGCTTGAAAAAAACGGTTGAGTTCTTCAGGAAGAAATGATCATTTTTGGCGCTTGAGGAAACCGCCGCGGTTGTACGACAGCAGGAACTTCTCGCATTCCCTGTCGACTATGAACTCGTCCCCTCTTGAAAGGAATTCCTGCACTGCTTCGAAAGGACCTTCGCCCCATCCTGGCATGACCGGATGCCCGTTTATGCAGGTGTCTTCCACGACCATGTAGCCGCCAGGCAGCACGAACCTGCTGTAAAGTTCCATCTCTTTCAGCACGTGCTTCTTTGAATGGTCGCTGTCCAGCGAAACAAGCACCGTCTTTCCTTTGACCAGGCTCTCTATTTTTGCCGTTATTTCTTCAGAAATTGAGGAACCGGTTAGCTGTATTATCCTCGGGTGCTTCAGGTCGCAATGCTTCTCCACGTCGACTGTTATGACCTTCCCCTTGCCCATCAGGTCGAGTATTGAGGCAAAGAAGAGCGCGCCCCCGCCTTCGCACGTCCCTGTTTCTATTATGAAGTCCGGCTTGGTCCTGAATATCAGCTCCTGGTAGGCCCAGGCGTCCGTCGGGCACTTTTCCGCGCGCATGCCCAGCCAGCGCTGGTCCTTTTCCGAGAGGTAGTACAGCTTGAAAAAATCGTCCCTGACCTTGTCCTTGTTAAGCGTCTTCTTCGATACGAACGTCGCCAGAAGCGCAAAGGCCTTCTTCACGTAAGTTATCGGGCCTTCCTTCCTTATTATCGGCACCGTCCTTTTCTTGAAATATTCAAAATAGCTTGCCATGGACGAGAGTTTCTTTTTAACATTTAAAAGCGCGATGCAACATTAAATCAGATGATTGCATGGGACTTGACAGGCGCACGTTCATCGTGCTGATGCTTGCGATTTTTGTTCTGCATATTCTGACCTATCCGTCCGTGCACCTGATATTTGACGACTATCTTCACATCGACCAGGCCAAGGACGTCTGCGCCGGGAATTTCACGCGCTGGACGGAAAGCGAAACCCGTTCGCACGGCCCGCTTTATCCCGCTATCCTTTGTGCCACGTCCGTTTTGCATGGGTTTGACATTTACGGCGCGCAACTCGTTAGCTTTGCGTTCCTGCTCCTGGCCGTTACGGTATGGTATGTGCTCCTGAAGGACTTCGGTGGTATTGACCTGCGCAAGTTCGCGCTTCTGTTCTTCGCCAACAGCCTTTGGTGGGTCTACTCTTTCCGTACGCTCATGGATGCGACGTTGGGCTTCTTCCTTTCGGTCGGGCTGCTCGCCGGTTTCCTTTATTTCGAGAAGGGCGGACGCCGCAACTTCGCGCTTGCCGCGTTCCTGCTGTCCTGCGCGCTGCTCGTCAAGGAAATCGCGCTCATTTTCGCTCCGGTCTTTTTGATTTACCTGCTTTACCGCAGATCCAAGGATATCAAAAAATACGCCCTCGTGGCACTGCCATTCCTGCCGTATCTGGCTTATCTGCTGCTTACGGGATTCCGTGATATAACGGTCTTTCTGGTCGCATTGAAGGCCACCACTCCGAACTCCTATGAATACATTCCGTATGGGAGCTTTCCGACCGCCGTATTCCTCGTCGGAATATTCGGTTTGGGCATTGTCTCCTGCCTTGTTGCCTGGAAGGACCTGAAAAAGGAGAAGCAAAAGTTGTTCGGGCATTTCCTTGTCTTCTCGCTGATTCTTGTCCTCTTGACCGAGCTGCTGTATGACTTTGTGATATCGGTCAACCTGCCGCGCTACCATATTGTTCTGATACCATTCCTTACGCTGCTGATATCCGAAACGTCGAAGAAAGGCAAGTGGATGAAGTACGTTTACTGGTTCACTTTGCTCTATTTGGTTGCAACCGGCTTCTTCGCCGCGTATTACTTCCATGTGAATGGGCTTGCCATCTGGAAGGCGTTGGGCATCTGGTAGGGCTTTCTGCGCAAGTTCAGTAATTTTCCAGGGGACTTTCGCCGAACCACCATATCGGATGGGTCAAAATCGTGAGTTTCGGCACGTCTGATTCTATGAACTTGCACATGCAGCCTTCCCGCCATCGCGAAGAGCTGTCCGATATGTATTTCATGTCCTTGAGGAAGATGTCCGAGTACGCCTGGTATTGCAGGCCTAATCTCGGCAGGTCCGCGTCCTTGATGACGAACTTGGACTTATTGGGTTCGTGCGAGGAAACTCCGGCTATTTTCCTTCCTATGACCAGCTCAAAGATTTTCCTGTCCCGGTTGAAGGACTGTTCGTTGTCCTCCTTCACCAGAGTTCCGAAGTCGCAATCGTGATGCAGCCCGAGTTCATGGCCCATCTCTAGCAATTTTTTAATTGTCCTGTAGCCTTCCAGGGAAAGCAGGTTGTATTTGCCGTGGCACCTGACAAAAAAGGTGGATTTGATTCCAAGGTCGTTTTCTATGTTCGCAAAGTTTAATGCCAGGTCCAGATTGAAGTCAATGTCGTGCCTGAGGAGTATTAATTTCGTGTTTTTAAGCTGTTCTCTCTTTGAGATGTACTCAGACATAGTTAGGAACTTGTAACCGCGTTCTTTTGCAAGCTCCAGGCAGTGCTTGTAATGGCTCAGCTTAAAACTGCAGTCGCCGCTCATTTTTTGCACCTTAATGCCAGCACTGTCTTTACGTTCACGAAGGTCGGCGCTCTCCTGAACTCCTCCGCTATGGCTGCCTTCATTTCATCCTCGATGTTCTTGTCGTACAGTTCGGTGGATTTCCAGTACTCGTATAAAAATTTTCCGTTGGGGAAAACTATCGGATTTTTGAATATCATCACTTCAGTGTTTCCAAAAATCTCCTTTAAGATCGGCGCCGCTTCTTTTTCCAAAAACGCCGACCATTTCATGAAGTCCTCGGTAAAGGTCCCGCCCGCCTTTTTGACAAGGCTTCGGAATTCGGCATTGCTGTCGCCGTTCGGGCCGCAGATGAACAGAACTCCGCCCTCCTTCAGGAGGTCATAGCAGTCGTTAAAGGTCTTGTCCTTGTCCTTTGTGTAATAAATAGCGAAGGACGAAAGTATCCTGTCAAATTTGATGTTGATTTTTTCTTTGAAATCCGTCAGGTCGCAATTATGCAGCTCTATGTTTTTTATTTTCTCCTTCTCCATTTGCCTGCGGCACTTGTCCAATGACTCTTTGTCTATGTCAACGCCAACGACCTTCCCTTCCGGACCTACCGATGCGGAAATCTTGAACAGGTGTTTTCCGCTGCCGCAGCCCAGGTCAAGCACGTTGAACCCTTTGGCCGCACCCAAATTTTTCAACAGCCAGGCGTCAAAATCGGCTTTCGCAAAATTCTCATTCACGTATCTCCTGCAGTCCAGCGCGGCCGAATTTGTCTCTATTTGCCCCTCGGATGGCTGCACCCGCCCTTCCTTTCCTGCGTCTTTTATCACCCTCGCCGGGACTCCTACGGCAACCTTTCGTGGCGGAACGTCCGCCGTTACGACGGAACCTGCGCCCACTATTGCGCCTTCTCCTATCGTAATGCCGGGAAGTAGCGTTGCGTTGGCGCCTATGCGCGCGCCTTTTCTTATGGTCGCGCCTATGAGTTCGGCCCTCTTGCCTGCCTGCGGGTTCAGCATCCATTTGTCGTTCGTAATCACGCAATGCGGCCCGAGAAAGGCGTCGTCTTCTATCGTGGAATTCGTTGAGATGTAAACGTTGGTTTGTATCGAGACGTTGTTCCCTATCCTGACGTTCCCGTCTATCACGGCGTTTGTTCCGACCATCACGTTGTTCCCTATCAAGGTCTTTTCCCTTATCAGGACGTTGTGCCCCGTTTTCAGGCTGTTCCCTATGATGACGCCGGAATAGATTATCGTGCCGCTCCTTACCAGCGCGTTCTCGCCTATCGTGACGGGTCCCTCCTGAGGCTGCATCCCTATCATGACGCTCGGCTGTATTTCCGCGCCTTTGCCTATCTTTGCCTGTTTTGATATCATTCAAGCACCGAATTCCACAAGGTATTTTATCGATTCCTTCATATAGCTTTTCCATTCGCTGCCGCTGAAGGCGCCCACATGCACCTCCGGAACTATTATTTCACAGCCGGCGCTTTTCAACGCGGCCAGATACGCGGGCAGCGTGCTCTCCAAGACCGACCACCAGGCGCTCCTGTTCTCTGGGTTTTCTATGAAAAGGTTGTTGGGCGTTATCGGCATGTGGGATCCTATTCTCCTGGCCTCTCCGTCCGTTATGAATTTTGAAACTGTCCCGGCTATGTGGGCCACCTCTATCTTCCCTGCCTCTCCTATCTGCGGCACCACATCCAGCTTCCGTTTGAATATCTTCGGGAACCCTTTCCTGACCATGAAATCGTATTCTTCCAGCATGCGCCTCTCGTCCTCGCTGGGTACGACCGAAAAGTTCTCCGGAAGGTATTCCGCCGTGTCTTCGCAGGTGAACAGCGAATGCTCGACATCAAAGCAGATGCCGGCCTTGCCCGCCACAGCCATTGCCTTGTGCTGCTTGGCCGTCACGGGAAACCATCCGACATCTGTCGTTTGCGGCAACCAGCCCCTCCATCTCTTGTCAACGGAAACGCCGGCTCCTGCATAAAAATAGTCCATGGAAGGCATGTTCTCGAGCAGGACCTTTATTCCGTACTTCCCCATTTGCTCGCTCAATGTATTGAGCCTTCCCGTGCACGCTCTTATGGCGCTCTTGTACGTATCCAGGCCGTAATCGCACGTATCGTAAGTCTCGCAAATGCCTGCCTTGTCGAGGAAATGGCTGTATTCGTAAATTTTACCGCCGTGCACTATCAGCGTGTCAACATCCATCGCCCTAAGCAGCTCCAGGCCGCTCCAGTCCTCCTTTGCGTTGCCGCCCGGCGTGTAAAGGTCGTTCCGTTCATGGACCGATATTTTGAGGCTCCTTCGGTCAAATTTTTGCAGGTACGGTTTGGCTTCGCCGCTCATCCACTTCTGGAGCTGGCCAAGCAGCTTTTCGTCCGAAAATGGTATGATTATCTGCACGCTGTTTGCGCCTATCTCCAGCCGCTCTTTTATCTGTTTGTCGGAAAACTTGCCGTTCTCATCCACAACGCCGGTCGGTACGTAAATGTCCATAAGACCTTTCTCATTGCCCCTGCAGGCCTTTGATTATGCGCAGGTTCTCGAGCCCGTTCAGGCCGTCTGACATGTTCGGCACGCCGTCCTTCACGCAATTGAGGAAATGTTCTATCTCCACCTTAAGCGGTTCCTTCTTGTTCACGAACGGCCTTACCGCCTCGTAATTCTGAAGAAGGAGAAATTCGCTGTAATCGCGGAAAGAGGCCTCGGTCTTCGCGGGATATATCAGAACGTCCTGGGAAATGTAATCTATTTTCACCAACCCCTTCTTGCCGTTTATGACAAGCTCCCTTATTTTTACCGGCGACAGCCAGCTCGATTCCACGTTACAGATGGTCTTTTTGCCGCTTTCAAACGTAACTGACGCGTAATCCTCGGTGCTGTCGGATATCTTGTGAAGCGAAACGTTGCTCTTGGCCTTCAGATCGGAATCCAGAAGGAACCGTATGACATCTATGTCGTGTATTGCCAGGTCAAGATAGATGTTGATCCCGCCGTTCTTTCCTGCCAGCAGCCTCTGCGGATAGGCGCCCAGCCTTTTTGTGGAAACGTAAAACACCTCGCCGACCAGTTCGTCCAGCTTGCTTTTCACGTATTGGACCGCGGGGTTAAACCTTTCCACGTGCCCGACCATGAGCTGCTTGCCGTTCGCTTTGGCCGTTCTTATGAGGTCCTCCGCGTCTTCTGTGGTGGTGGTTATGGGTTTTTCGACGAGCACGTTGACGCCGTTCTCCAGGCACCATTTTGCCATCTCATGATGGAATTGGTTTGGAGTGGCTATGCTTACTGCCTCGATGCCTTTGGTTCTTATCATTTCCTTGAAGTCCGTGAAGAACTCTGCGTTGAGCCTTTTGGCGATGTCGGAAGCGTCTTTCTTGACGTCGCAGACGGCCTCAAGCTTGCAGAGCGGATAAAGCTCGTTGTAGACCCTTGCATGTTGGAGTCCCATTACGCCAGTCCCTATTACCGCGACCTTTATCATCCTTCACAACCTCTTTGTTGAAGAGTTTGAAAACAAGGTTTAAATACGGCTCTGTATGTAAAATCTAGTTGTTGCCTATGTTGAGCGTAATCGTGCCGGTTTACAACGAAGGCGCCGGAATTTCTGAAAATTTGGAGGGAATAATCTCCTATATGAAGGGCTCCCGTATGCCCTTCGAAATAATTGTGGTGGATGACGGCAGCACTGATGAAACCGCTTCTGTCATTTCAAAGTTCGCAAAAGGACGCCGCGCCATGCGCATCGTCACGCACGGCCATAACATGGGAATAGGCGCTGCCCTGAGGACCGGCATACGTTCGGCAAAGGGAAGCCTGATACTGACGGTTGACAGCGACCTGACTTATTCCCTGAGCAACTTGCCGCGCATGCTCGCCGCCCTGGAAAAGGGCGCCGACATCGTGATAGGCACGCCTTATCTCAGGAAGGAAGACCGTCTTGAGATACCGTTCCTGCGTTATTTCCCCAGTCGGGCCGGGAACCTTTTTGACCAGCTTCTTTTCGGATTAAACTTCACCACGCCGACCTGTTTTTTCCGGTTGTGGAAGGCGTCAGTGGCCAAGAAAATACCGATAACCTTCGACCGTTTTGAAGGCGTCCCGGAATCCTCTATACGGGCCAGCAAACTGGGCTACAGGATAACGGAAATACCGGCAAAATACAACATGAGAAGGACCGGACGGGGGGCCGTTAAGGACATAAAAATAAGCATAAGGAACACCTTTTCGCATCTGAAAATGCTTGCTTCATTGCTCGCTTTCAGACCAAAGCGCGCTTCTCAATCCTGATTTTTCCTGCTTCAAAAAGCTCCAGGCAGCGGCCTATTATTTTCCCGGATTCTCCCCTATGGCCGCCGAAATCATATGTGATTTTCCTTTTTCCTATTCCCGCGTACGCCTTCTCGAGAAGGTCTTTCCTGTCCGAAACTATGAATGTGGAGCCCGTTTCGGCCTCTGCAAGCAGTTCTGTCGTGTCGCGCAGCAGCAGGCACGGCTTCTTCAGTATGTTTGCCTCCATCTGCACTCCGCCCGAATCCGTGAACACGGCCTTGCAGTCCGAGAGCAGGTTGAGAAAGTCCAGATAACCGAGCGGCTCTATCATCTTGAATTTCTTAAGCAGGCTTTCCAGCCCTGCGGATTTTATTATTTTCTTCGTCCTGGGATGCATCGGAAATACTATCGGTAGTCCGAGGCCCGCAACGTTCGACAGTATCCGTCCGAGCCTTTCCGCATCGTCCGTGTTTTCCTGCCTGTGCACGGTAAGCAGCCCGTATTCGCCCTTTATTCCGAACCGCTCTTTTACGTTTGATTTCTTTGCGAATTCGAGGCTGTCTTGGCAGGCATCCACCGCCGTGTTGCACATGGGAAATATTTTCCCCTCGCTTATCCCTTCTTTTACGAGGTTCTGGCGCGAAGCCTCGTCTATTGGAACTAGGAACTCCGCCAGATGGTCCGCTATTACGCGGTTGAGCTCTTCCGGCATGTTCCTGTCAAAAGACCTGCAGCCCGCTTCAAGGTGAAGCACCGGTATGCGCATCTTTGAGGAAACTATCGCGCCGGCCATGGTGGAATTTGTGTCGCCCAGAATTATGGTCAGGTCCGGACGCTCCTTTGAGAGCACGCTCTCTATGCCCGTCATTATGCGCCCGGTCTGTTCGGCATGCGTGCCTGGCCCGCAGCTCGCGTTGTATTTTGGCTCCGGGAGGCCGAGTTCCTTGAAGAATATCCTGTCCATGTTGAAGTCATAATGCTGACCCGTATGGACGATAAAGTAATCGAGCTTGTTCTTTTCCAGGTGCCGTATTACCGGCGAGAGCTTTATTATTTCCGGCCGCGTGCCGAGCACCACTGCGAATTTCATATGTCTACCTCGTTTTGGAAGGCATATAAAATTGCGTGTATGGACGGTCCTGACCGGGATTTCTAGACGATATGGTTTTATATTCGGCAGATTTCCACTATGCTTATGAAAATTGTGAAGCTCTCAAAAAGCGAATTGGAGGGCTTTGGCATAGGGCGCTCAAGCGATACCAGGGTCTATTTTCATCCTGTAAGCCTGGTTGGCGGCCTTTTCTGGTTCAGGTTCGAAAAAATGCTCGAACTGGCTGAACCAAAAAAAAATGAGGTTGCGCTGGACTTCGGCTGCGGCCACGGGCTGTTCCTCCCCACTCTGTCAACGTATTACAAAAAAGTGACGGGCGTCGATATAAGGGACTTGCCGCAGACAAAGACCATGCTTGAGCGGCTCGGCTGCAAAAACGTCGAGGTCCTCAAGATGGACGGAACGGACCTGAAATTCAAGGACGGCTCCTTTGACGTCGTGTTCTGCGCGGACGTGCTGGAGCATTTCAAGGACCTGAAACGGCCGTTGAAGGAGATTTTCAGGGTCCTGAAGCCGGGCGGAAAGATCATAATAAATTCACCGCTTGAGACCCGCTTCTTCGGTTTCATAAGGGGGTTGGCTGGTTTCAACAAACCGTCCGACCATTATCATTCCGCAGAAGATATCTACGAAGAAACCGCAAGGCTGTTCAACATCACGGAGAAATACAATTTTCCGCCGCTGTTCGGGAAATTCAGGATGTTGGAAATCGTAAAGGCCGAAAAGGGACGATAGGATGCTCAAAAATATCAGGAAAAGGGGCGCGGAAATTTTCCTAGCCGTTTATGTGGTGCTGCTGTCGGCGGTTGCGCTGTTCTTGGGCATGAAGCTGCCTCTCTCGTTTGACGGCGGGACTCATATGGTCCTTTCGGAATTTTACAGGGACGTTCTGCTGAACGCCCCCAGGCTCGGCTTCAGCCCGCACAGGCTTTACGAGTTCGGGGTGAACTATCTGATACATTATCCCAAGCTCACCATAACTTACCTTCCGCTCTATCACCTAAGCATGATTCCTTTTCTTTCGCTGAGCTGGGACCCCATCGCAGGCGTGCTGACCTCGGTCATTTACTTCGCCCTTACGTCGGTCTTGATTTACGCCATAGGCAACATGATTTTCAAGGACAAGAAGATGGCAATAATCGCGGTCCTTCTTTTCACGCTTTCGGAGCAGATATTCATGTACCTGTATTACATAGCCGTCGACTACTCCTCCTACTTCTGCTGTTTTTTGATAATTTTCCTTTTCCTGAAGGCGCTGGAAACAAAAAAAGACCTGTATTTTGTCTTGACGGGCGTGTCTTGCTTCCTGGCATTCTTCAGCAGGATATTCGCCGTTTTCCCGCTGCTTTCCGTTGTCGCCTACTTGGCGCTTTTCGAAAAGACAAAAAAGCTGCGCAGCATACTGCTCGTGTCCGTGCCGTTCCTGTTGCTGACGGCTCCGTTCTTGCTGTTCTACAGCAGCGTCGGCGGTCTGGAAGCCGGCAGGATAGTGTTGACCGAAGCGGAAAGCCTGCCTTGGACCGATTACGGCCCGGCCGCTGCCGTTTTTTATTTCATCGAATATGCGGAGCACACCTATGGCGTAGGGCTTGCCATATTCGCGGCAGCGGCGGCTTACCTTTACGGCCTCTTCAAGCGCAAATCCTTTGATAAGGAAAATGTTTTCCTTTTGCTTTGGTTCTGCTCCGCTTACCTCATAATAACTTACTTGCAGAATCCAAGGTACGTTTCCTACATCCTTATGCCTGTGATTTTCTGGAGCAGCCGCCTGTTCGCAAAATTGAAACCTGCCTATCTTGTCATATTTTTGGTGGCCTTCTCGTTCGCGCCTTTCTTTAACGCTTACTACGAGGTCAGCGAAAGGGGCGGCCTGGCACCCGCTGGAAAGGAAATTTCCGGATATTTGTTCGAAAGGGGCGGGAACATTGGGCTGCTCTCGGATGAGCCAATGCCATCGTCGGTCTTCATCTATTACGTCTCCGTGTTGGACGTGAACAAAACGGTTTTCGTGTACCGCCCGTGCTTTTTTGACAGTTTCTCGAATTCCTCGGAAGGTTCGCTGCTTGGGGAAATGGGAAAGAACGGAATAACGTCCGTAGTGGTGGTGAGAGGAAAGGAAACTGCGGCCTTCGGGGCTATCAAGCAGGCTGCCCAATTGGAGAAAAGCTTCAACGCTGGAAACTACACCTTTGATGTTTATTCGGTGAAGGCCGCCGGAGAGACGAAGCAAAAGTGCAATTACGTCTGCGCTGCCGGAAAATATTTCTGCACGGACCTTTCTTCGCCGTATGACGTGAAATAATCCTACATCTTGTACTTGTAATTGACCGTGGCGAGAACAATCGTGCCGGCAACGACGTACACCCAGTAGGAAACGAAACGCGCTATCAGGCTGGCTGCCACCACATCCGCTGCCGTCAGCGCCGTGACTGAGACTATGAAGACCGTTGTGATGGCCTCGCTGCTGCCCACCCCTCCCGGCAGGAACGTCAGAACGGAAATGAGCGTGGAGGCGCACATGGCCGTCACGACCACAGTGTAAGGCAGGTGGAATCCGAGCGTCAGGAAGGAAAGATATATGATGAACCCTTCGAACAGCCAGAGCACCATGGAATAGATAAGCGATATGGCTATCGTGCGCTTGCTGCTGTATACAGCGAAGGAGCTGTGCAGGTTTTCCGCAAAGCCTTCCATTTTTTCTGCATAAGTCTTTAGCTTCGGTACGAAGCTGAACAGCCTGATGATCAGGTGGCTGAATTTCTTGATCCTGTCCTCGGAAGCGAGTATGTAGAGACCTGCGATTATTCCGACGGCGTACACCGCTATCGCGGCCATGAACCAGAAGAGGAACGTTGACTGCACCTTCGTCGCCGTGAAGATTATGCCCACCGCCCCTATCAGCGTCAGGCAGATTATGTCAAGTATCCTTTCCATTATGACCGACGGGAGCGTCAGCGCCACACTGTCGCCGTTCACCTTTTTGAGGAGGACGCTCCTCAGCGGATCCCCGGTCTTGCCCGGCGTCACGTTGGACAAGAAAAGGCTTGCTATGAAGACCTTTATGGTGGGCCACCATGGCGGCTTGCAGCCCACCTTCCCGAGCAGGTACCTCCACCGCTGCGTCCTGAGAAGCACGTTCAGCGGCCACATCGCGAAGGCCAGCGCCAGTATTCGCAGATCGGCGTTTGAGACGGCCTGCACTACCTTGTCAAAACCGGAATAATAAACGAGCGCGGCCAGCAGCGCAAAAGCGACCGCAATGGAGATAATTCTTCCTTTCATCTAATCAACCCACTAATGGAAACGCGGATTTATAAGTCATTTGGGCTGTTGGAGCATCCTTTTCCTTTCCGCTTCTGCCGAGGAGAACCTGTCAATCGCTTCCTGCGTCTCCCCCCATTCCACCAGCTGCTTCAGCCCTTCCTTGAGCCCCCACTCGGGCCTGAAGCCAAGCTCCTTCTTCGCCTTCGTTATGTCCGCATAGTCGTGGCGAGTGTCTCCCGCTCGGAACTCGCCGCTGAACTTCGGCCTTATGTCGGAGCCCAGTATCTCGGCGAGTGTGTTCGATATCTCCATAAGGTCGGCCGGCTTCCCCGTGCCTATGTTGTACACGCCCGACCTGTCCAGGTTCTTTATTGCCAGCAGGTTTGATTTCGCCACGTCCTTCACGAACGTGTAGTCCCTGAGCTGCTTGCCGTCCTCAAAAATGACCGGCTGGTTCCCGTTCTTCAGTCTTGAAAGGAATATGGAGCAAACTCCCGTGTACGGGTTGCTGAGGCTTTGCCTTGGCCCGTAGGCCGAGAAGTACCTGAACGCTATGGTCGGTATGTTCAGTGCCTCGCCGAACATCATTGCCAAACGCTCGGTGGCGAACTTGGTCATGCCGTAAACGGACGGCGTCTGCGGCGGCTTCTCTTCCGTTATTCCTATCGGCAACATCGGTTCCTTGCAGATCGGGCATTTCAGCTCCCATTCCCCCTTCTTCAGCTGCTCTATGCCGCGCGCCTCGGGATATATCGTGCCGTGCGTTTTGCACCTGTAGGCGCCCTCACCGTAGATGGTTTTCGAGCTTGCGACTATTATTTTCTTTATTCCCTTCCTCAGCTCCGGGTTCTTGAGAAGGACGTCGTAAAATATTGCCGTTCCGTTTATGTTCGTGTCAGAATAGCTTGACGGCTCGTACATCGACTGCCCTATTCCTGTCCGTGCCGCCAGATGTATGACCACGTCCATTCCGGCGAGGTTCTTCTTCCAGGCCTCGGCGCTCCTTATGTCGCCTTCCACCACCTCGCAATTGGCATTAAGGTAGGACGGCCTCTTGCCTTGGTGTATCTGCCTGTCGAACGCGTCCATTATCCTGACCTTGTAGCCGCTCTCGACGAGCAGGTCGGTTGTATGGCTGCCTATGAATCCGGCGCCGCCCGTTATCAATATCTTCATGATGTCACTTCCTGCTTTCCGAGAAATAATTCTCGTTCTTCAGCTTTATGCCGAGATTGTTCTTCGCTATGTAGTACTGCAGTATTTCGTTGAAAATAAAGTCCAGGTTTTTGGTTATTTTCCATTTCGGGTAGTCGCCCGCCAGTTTCGCGTTGTTCGATATCCACCAGATGTGGTCAGACTCCCTTTCTTTCGCCTCGGTACAATCGAGGTCGACGCCTGTTTTCGCCTTTATCGCGTCGATGGTTTCGAATATCGAGATTGAGTTCTGCCGTCCGCCGCCTATGTTGTAGGCCTGTCCGTAAAGGCCGAGCGCGTTCGGCTTCGGGTTGCTGATGAACTGGAATAGTGCTAAGGCAACGTCCGAGCTGTGTATCTGGTCGCGCACACGGTAGCCGCCGCCGTAGATGTTGTAGTGCTGTCCGAGCAGCGCGCACTTGACTATGTAGGGCAGGTAGCCGTGCATTTCGACCGCGCGCGAGTTCTTGCCCGTAAGGCAGCCACCCCTGAACGCCGCCGTTTTCATCCCGTAGTTTATTCCGTACTCCTGCGTGTAGAGGTCGGCCGCAGTCTTTGAGACGCCAAACGGCGTGTGGCCACACCTGTCTATAGGGAGCTGCTCATCGAAGGAATCGACCGCCGTGTTCTCGAACCGCTTTCCCATTATCTTGTAATTGAAATAATTCGGATAATCTCCATAGACCTTGTTCGTTGACATGAACGCGAACGGTATGTCGTGATTGTGCTGCCGCACGAGTTCCAGCAGTTGGAGCGTCCCGAACGCGTTTATCTGGAAGTCCTCCATCGGTATCTCCAAACTGCGCGGATGCGACGGTTGTGCGGCCAGATGGACGACAGCGTCGACGCTCTTGACCAGCTTTTCCATGACGGCCTTGTCGCGTATGTCCGCCTGGACGACTTCAACAGCATCGCGTGAGAACACGTCGTCCTCGTCGGCCGTCACGGCCGTGCTTGCGTCCGCGCCGAAAATTGCCTGCCGCGTGTTGTTGTCCACCGCGACCACGTCCCAGCCGTTGTCGGCAAACTGCTTGCAGCACGCGCTGCCTATCAGACCGAGCCCGCCTGTTATTAGCACTTTCACTATGCTCTCCTCATCCAGTCGACCGTGAGTTTCAGCCCGGTCTCGAGCGGCACTTTCGGCTCCCATCCGAGCAAACGCTTGGCCTTGCTTATGTTCGGGCACCTGCGCCGCGGGTCGTCCCTCAAGTCGTAGTGCGGCGCCGCGTTCTTTTGCACGTTGGACTTTGAGCCCGTCACCTTGGTTATCATCTCCGCAAGCTCAAGGATGCTGTGCTCGCGCGGATTTCCTATGTTTATGGCCTCTCCATCAATTCCGGGTGTGAGAAGCAGCCGTATGAGCCCGTTTATCTGGTCGGAAATGTAGCAGAAGCTCCTGCTCTGCGAGCCATCCCCGTAAACCGTTATGGGTTGCCCGTCCAGCGCCTGCTTAACGAACTTCACGAGCGCACGGCCGTATTGCGAGGTTTCTTTCGCGTCCAGGCGAGGTCCGTATGTGTTGAAAGTTCGCGCCACCCTGACATGCACGCCGTATTGCTTGTGGTATGAAAAGCAGTACGCCTCGGCCGCGCGCTTCCCCTCGTCGTACATCGAGCGCACCCCGAACGAATTGACCTGGCCGTGGTACGTCTCGGACGTCGGAACATGCTCGTCCGGCGGGTTGCCGTAGACCTCGCTCGTGCTCATCATCAGGAAGCCTTTCACACCTTGTTCCCGCGCCAGCTCGAGCAGCTTCCTCGTGCCGAGTATGTTGCAGTCAAGCGTGTCTATCGGGTGCTTCATGTAGAGCGGCGGCGAGGCTATGCTCGCCATGTGCACTATGTAATCGAAATTTTTGTCGGGCTTCCAGTCCAGAAGGTTCGAGTTAACGAACGTGAATCCCTTCTTGCCTATGAGCTGCGAGATGTTGGAACTGTCTCCTGAGACCAGGCTGTCCACGCAGGTTATGTCCGCCCCCATCGAGTGTATTACGTCGCAGAGCCAGCTTCCAAGGAAACCGGCGCCGCCCGTTACCAGGAACTTGCTGCCCGCTATCTTTTCCTTGAACTGCCCGATTTCCGCCGTGACATCGGTTGTTTTCATATGTGTTTCCCCTCAGGTGAGACCATTTCCTTGGGCACTATTCCTGTGCGTTTCAGCATCAGCGCGTTCGCGGTGAGCAGGCTTTCCATGGTCCCGACGTCCAGCCAGAAGGGCGGATCGTACCGGTACCCTGCCACTTGGCCGCGCTTTGCCAGTTCCGGCAGCACCACGGTTTCCGTTTTGGCTTTCCCGTACGGGATGAGGTTCAGTATGTCGGCATGCATGACGTAGTAGCCCGCGTTCGCTAAGTTTGACGGCGCTTCGGCCAGTGTCTTCGGCTTTTCCACGAACGTGCGTATGTAGCCGCCGCCGTCCAGGTCGGCTATGCCCATGCGCATGATGTCGCTCTCGGGCACCGGGAACAGCGCGACCGTGACCATCGATTTGCGCGAGTGGTGGAACTTCATCATCTCCTCCAGGTTTATTTGCGTTATGTTGTCGCCGAAACAGACCAGGAATGTCTCGTCGCCCTTTATGCCTGCCTCGTAGGCGGTGTCCTTGAGGTCCCCGCCGGTCTCGCGGCCGAGCACGTTCACGACATGGACGTTGAAAGGGCGCGCCTGAGTTTTCTCGAAATAATTCTTGATGGCCTGCCCTGCAAGTTCCGATGCGCGGGCCGCTATGTAGACGTCCGTCAGGTCCGGGCACGTCGCGAGGTTGTCGAGCACGTATTCTATCATCGGCTTTCCGGCCACATGGACAAGCGGCTTTGCGGTTGTGTACGTTAGCGGTCTCAGCCGCGTGCCGTCGCCTGCCGCCAAAATTATTGCTTTCACTGCGAACACCTCAAAAATTTGTCCGTGTTCGAGTGAACAAACCAAACTTCTGTCGTTATCATATGTGTTTTGTTCATGCTATCACTCCCTTATTCCGAATTTTTCCTTCATCTCGTCGTTGATTTCTATGCAGCCGCCGACTATCTTGGCCTTCCTGCCTGTGGCTTCCTCGAGCCACTGCTTGAACGCTACCGTGTCCTTCTTGAAGCACGGTCCGCCCCACGCCTTTCCGTAGACCGAACCGTATTTCCCTATGCGCGGGTCCTTTGAGACCATGTCTGCTATGAAGGCAGTGTCCACGTTTATGCCGTTTTTGCGCAGTTCCTCGCCGAAGAGCGCAAGCACCTCGTTGGTATAGGAAACCGCCAGCGGCAGCCTGTTGTTCGCCACGAGCTTCGTCATCTCCGCTGTCTTGTAGTCCGTCCTGAAAACGCGCACCGGCCGCCTTACCTTCTTGTAGACGACCTTGTCCGCCGTCTCCTCGGTTTTTTCCTCCGCGTTTTCAAACAGCGTGCTTCCGTAGAATTTTTCCATGAGGTCTCCCGCCTTCTTGTCGGAGCCTTCGCCCAGCACTATGCGCCCTTCCTTGCTGGAATCTATCTGGAAGTTCTTCTCCTTTGTCCAGGTGTTCTCTATCACCGTCAGGAACTCCGGATTGTACACCACTCCGAAGTCCTTGCCCGCCTTCTTTCCGGAGCTCTTCTCCAGCGCCGGTATGACCGTTTGTTCGGTCGTACCCGGCGTAACTGTGGACTTTATGACAAAAACGTGGAACTTGCCCGCCGCCAGGGCCGCTCCGCAGGCGGTGCTCGCCTCCTTGAGGTAGGAGAGGTCGTATTTGTGGTCCTTTCCGACCGGCGTCGGGACCGCTACGAACGAAACGTCCGATTCCGTTATCGCTTTTTTGATGTCCGTGGTGGTGTTGAACTTCTCAAGACCTGCGAACGCGGCCTTCATCACGTCATAAAATATCACTTCGTGCCCGCTGCCTGCGAAAGCCGCTCCTATGCGCTTCCCGACCTGCCCCGAACCTATGATTGATATTTTCATTCTGCAACCGCCTTTAATCTAAATCGGGGAAGGAGCTATTAATATCTCACCTTTATCCTACCTTATGCTACTTTTAAATACCTTCTGTTCATAACCTTTATTAGGCGCATTGAATGAAAAAAAAGCTCTCCATAACGCTGGAAAAGTCCCTTCTGAAGGAGGCGGAATCGCTCATAGACGGCATAAACGTGCGGAATACTTCTCAGGCCATAGAGCACCTTCTTCGCCGCTCCCTGCAGGACAAAAAAACTGCGGTGATACTGGCCGGCGGGGACCCGAAAGGTCTGATGACGGACGGTGTTTATCGGCCCCTGATGGCGGTCGGAAACAAGACGCTGATAGAGCGCAACATAGAGGCCATTAGGAAGGTCTTCAAGAACATCATAATTGTGGGCCAGGCGCCCGTCATAGCCGAGCTCTTCAAGGTTTTGGGCGACGGTTCCGCCCTGAACGTCAATATAACTTACGTTGAGGAGAAGGAAACGCTGGGCACGGCGAAAACGCTCCAGCTCGCCAAAGGGCTCCTTACATCGACGTTCCTGTTCCTGCCCTGCGACCACTATTTTGAGTTCGATGTCGGGGACCTGCTGAAGTTCCACCTCGCGCAGGAGAGCGTCGTCACGCTGTCCGTGTTCAACAAGACCAATTTCGAATGGCCCGTGGCAGTCGTTGAGATGGACGGTTATAGGATAACCGGCTACGAGGAGCACCCCAAGAAGCCGAAGACCCATTTGAGGAGCATGCTCATCGGAATCGCCGAGCCCTCGCTGTTCAACAGCGTGCCTACGGGCACCGTCAATTGGACGCTTCAGGAGAACGTCTTCCCGAAGCTCGCCGAGAACGGCCTCATGTGCGGATATCCGGTGTCCGGCAACTGGGTCAACGTCCGCTCCAGGAAAGACATCGATCTGATTAAGCGCCTTCTCGCTCAGTAGAGCCAGTCGCTGTCCATGTGCGACTTCTTCGGCAGAAGGAACGGCACGATGTTGCCGGCAAAGTAAACCGCCTTGCTCGCAAGTCTGGAAAAGAATATTTTGGGCCCGAAGTGCCTTTCGAGCGCCCTGTTGTATTTTTCAACGTTGAGCTTGCAGTCCGCCAAAAGGTCCGCCGCCGTCATTCCCCAGATTATCCCTCCCCCGCTCCAAGGCTTGGTCAGACCCGCCGCGTCCCCGCAGAGCGCGAAGCGCTTGTCCTTGGAAAGCGAGAGCCCCTCCGGTATTATCGCCGAGAAAATTTTCGCCGCTTTGGGCCGCCTGAACGCCTTCCTCGCCGCTTCCGGACTTTCAACTATTCCCGTCTCCACCGTGCCGCCGCGCGGTATTTTCCACTTGAAGCCGTTCCTTGTCGGCGTAACGTTTACTGTGCTGCCGTTGCCCTTCGCCTTCTTTGTCGTGTACATCCCTATCCTGAAGGACGGCTCCGCCGCGCCCGCGTATTTTCTCACCAGCGAGTTCGCCCCGTCGCAGCCTATTATCCTGTCGAACTCCTGCACGGTCGTACGCCCGCCGTTTTCTATTACGGCGTGCGGCTTTGACCTCCCCAATGAGATTATCTTGACGGCCTTGTGGCTGAACTTCACTTTCACGCCCGCGCCCTCCGCGAGCCTTGCCGCATACTTGTCCAGCTCCGGCCTGTCCAAAGCCAGCATCTGGTGGCTGAACTCAACGCGAATCTTTTTCCGCGGAAACCTTATCACGGCCGCTTCTATCCTGTTCTCTATCAGCGCGTCATTGCGCGGTATGAAGTCCCAGATGCGCTCGGAGACCAGCCCGGAGCACGGTTTCCCGCCCGCCCCGCTCTTGGACTCGAATATTGTGACGTCATGGCCGTCCCTTGCGAGCCTGTATGCAAGGTAGGCGCCGTTTATGCTGCAGCCGATTATTCCCACGCGCATTTCGTTCTCCTTCTGCCGTTTAAAAGTTGCAATACTTATATAGTTAACCGAAACAAGAAACTTAAAGTGTGTTTATGGAACGCTACAAGATGCTGATGGTGATACCGGCGCTGGCGCTGCTGCTGTCGCTCGGCTACATAGCCTATCTTTTGACCGGGCCGGGCCTGCTCCTTGACATAGACCTCAAAGGTGGCACGCAGATCTCGCTGGATTCGGCAAACGCCATTGACCTTTCAAGCATGGAAAAGACGCTGGCCGAATACCATCCCTCCGTCCGCAGCGCGCGCAGCCTTGCCGGCTACACCACGATAATAGACGTGTCCGCCGATACCAATGCGACCGCCGTTCTTGACAAGATAACGGAAAGCGGCTACTCGTTCTCGGGCTATTCTTCCCAGACCGTCGGGCCTGCTTTGGGAGCCAGCTTTTTCGCGCAGGCGCAGATAGCGCTCATACTCGCGTTCCTTTTCATGGCAATAGCCGTGTTCATAGTGTTCCGCATACCGACCCCGAGCTTCTACGTGATTTTGTCAGCGTTCGCGGACATAGCGGAGGCGTTCGCAATGTCGCAGTTCCTCGGGATAAAGCTCTCGCTCGCCACGTTCACCGCGCTGCTGCTCCTGATAGGCTACTCCGTTGATACCGACATCCTTCTGACCACGCGCGTGCTGAAGTCGGAGGGCGAGATAAGCGCGAAAACCAGGGGCGCGATGAAGACCGGCATGACCATGCTTTCGGCGACTGCCGCGGCGCTCCTTGCGCTCTTCGTCATGAACGCTTCGTCAACGATAACGCAAATAGCCTCCGTGCTGCTTATCGGCCTGCTGTTCGACGTCATCAACACCTGGATAACCAACGCCGGCCTGCTGCGCTGGTATATCGAAAGCAAGAACAAGGCGGTTAAGCAATGAATCTGAAACCGTTCAAGGACTGGCGGATAATGCTTTTCATAGTGCTGCTCATAGGCTCCCTTATAGCCATTGCGCCCTCCACTGACAAGTCCGTTATTGTCAAATCGGTTTCCGCGGGCAGTCCGCTTTACGGCAAGCTTGTGGTCGGCGACAAGCTGGAATGGATCAACGAACGCACCATAACAACGCCCGACGACGTCATGGCCTTTGACAATTACACAGGGACGCTGCGTTTCGTCCATGACGGAAAGCTGGACCTCGCCGACATCAAAACGCCGGGCCTGGGCATTGTTGTTGAGGGAAGGTCGTTCAGCAAGATAAAGTTCGGGCTGGAAATAGTAGGCGGCACTCGCGTGCTTCTGGAGCCGAAGGGAAACGTCACGTCCGACATGATACAACAGGCCATGGCCACGCTGCAGACCAGGATAAACATCTACGGCCTTAAGGAGGCCAAGTTCCAGGCCGTAAACGACATGGTTACCGGCAAGCGCTACATACAGATAGAGATGACCGGCGGCAGCCGCCAAGAGATTGATTCTTTGCTCGCAAAACAGGGCAAGTTCGAGGCGAAGATGCCGAAAGTCGTGCTTTTGACGAACGGGCAGGGCAGTCTGCTCAACACTTCGGTTGTCGTGTCAAACGGCACGCTTGCGGTCGGCGGCATCGCTTACAAGGTAAACGACACTTTCATCGCCGGCGGCGTCCCGTTCCAGGTCGTGAATGCCAGTTCCACCTCCGCCACTTTCCTGGCCACAGTCCTGAACGGAGCGGACATAAAATCCGTCTGCATAACCGAGCAGGCCGGCATCTGCGCTTCGCGCGTGCAGCAGGTGACCGGGGGCTATCAGTTCCTGTTCCAAATAACCGTCTCTGACATAGGCGCCAAGAAGTTTGCCGATGTCACGCGCGGGATGCGGCAGGTGGTGGACCCGTCAAGCGGCGAGTCGTACCTTGAGAGCAAGATTTACTTTTACATAGACGACATGCCCATAACCGAGCTTAATGTCGGTTCGGACCTGGCCGGCCGCGAACTGACCAGCCCCTCCATAAACGGGTTCAGGAAGACACAGGATGATGCCCGCCAGGAAAAGCTGATGCTCCAGTCCATACTCCAGTCCGGCTCCCTGCCCGTCACCTTTGAGGTGTCGCGCGTGGACCAGATCTCGCCGACCCTGGGTTCGGGCTTCCTGAAGTCCGTATTGCTGGCCGGGGCGGCTGCCGCCGCCGGAGTGGTGATAGTGCTCTTCGTGCGCTACCGCAAGGTCAAGCTCGCGCTCCCCGTCGCCTTGACCGCGATAAGCGAGGTGATAATGATACTCGGCGTGGCCGCGACCATAAACTGGACCGTGGACATGGCCTCCCTGGCCGCCATCATCGCGACCGTCGGGACCGGCGTGGACGCGCAGATAATGATACTTGACGAGATGCTCATGGGCGCGCAGCACAAGATTTACACCACGAAGGAGCGCATCAAGAGGGCGTTCTTCATAATTTTCGGCTCCGCTTCCACCGTGATAGCCGCGATGCTTCCGATGGCCATAATCGGCATAGGCGCCATGCGCGGCTTCGCCATAGTCACGATGATAGGCGTCTTCATCGGCATCTTCATAACGCGACCCGCCTTCGGCAAGATAGCCGAACTCGTGCTTTCGAAGGAAATCGAAAGCGAAAAGAAGCAGTGAACTATTTTCTTAATTTTAATATCGCCTTTGCAAGGTCGCCCTCGCTCTTGAGCGCTTCCTTGGCCGCATGTTCGTTCGCACCGGTCTGTTCCATGACCATATTAATGTCTTCACGAGAAAAGCCGGATTCGCGTTCCGTGACCTTGCCAGCTATCTGGAAGGTCTCCTGGCCCGCCATTTTTATTTTTGTGACCTGCGGATCGGTTATCACGAGCTCCTTGCTTCCCGTCTTTATTATGACCTCGCTGGCTTCGAGCTCTTCGGAGTTGATTCCCATCTGCTTCATCATCTTCTCCATCTGCCGCTTGTCCATTCCGCCGAACATGATTCCCATTTGCCTTGCAAACTTATAAATTAGTCTGACCAATACTGCTCATGCCCGCTTCCAAAAAAGAGATGGATGAGATGCGGAAGGCCGCGGCAATTTACAAGACCGACCCGAAAGGGCTGGCGGAACGGGCGGACAGGATCTACAGGGAGAGGTGCTATCTTCCTCCGGAAAGGCTATTAAAGCAGTTTGATATTTAATTCTGTGTTGGAGCTGCTTTTTGCGGTAGCGCTGGGCGTTCTACTGGGCGTAATAGCAGGCGTTTTGCCGGGCATCCATCCTAACACGCTCATCCCCCCGCTTCTGGCCGCCTCCGCTTTCCTGGGCCCGCTGCCTGCGGCGCTCGTTCTTGTCATAGCGGGCGTCATTAACCTTTTCATCAATTTTATACCGTCCGTGCTTCTCGGCGCGCCGGAGGAGACGACCGCGCTTTCTGTTCTGCCAGGACACAAGTTGCTCCTTGAAGGCCGCGGACATGAAGCGGTCAAGCTCATGGTGATAGGCGCTCTGGGAGCGACGGTAATGGCAATACTGCTGCTTCCAATTTTTTCCGCCGTTGTCCCGCCGCTTTATTCCGCCACAAGGCCGCACCTTTGGTGGCTTCTCTCGGCCATACTGGCGTACATGGTGCTTTCCGAACGAAAACCGCCGTTGATTTTCTTTGCGTTGCTGACGGTCGTTTTGTCCGGCATGCTGGGCATGTTGGTATTGGACAATTTTTCGGACGGCATGCTCTTTCCACTGCTCTCCGGCCTGTTCGGGCTGCCCATGCTGCTGCTGAGCGCCCAGCGCGGCGTGACGCTGCCGGAGAGGGTGAGCTTTGATGAAGAGCCGCTCTCGAAGGGCTTCGTCCTATCGGGGATCGCAATCGGGACCGTGGCTGGCGTCTTGGCTGGGCTGCTGCCCGGCGTCGGCACCTCGCAGGCAGCCGTGCTAGCCCAGGCCACGCTTGAGGACTCGAAGGAAGCTACTCGCCGCTTCCTGATAGCGCTTGGCGGGGTGAACGCCGCGGACGTTATGTTTTCCTTCTTTGCGCTCTGGCTCATCGGAAATCCGCGCAGCGGGCTCGCCGTGGCCGTTGGCCAGATATTGGCCGCCACACAGCAGAACTTTTTGATTATAATTTCCGCGGTCCTGTTTGCCGCCGGCCTTGGCGCCTACCTTACGTTGCGCTTGTCCAGGAAGGCGGTATTCTGGCTGCGCCGCTTTGATTACCCCAGAATGTGTCTTTACACGGCAGCCTTCGTCAGCGGTCTTGTGCTTCTGATAACGGGTCCGCTCGGATTCGCTATCTTGGTGGTCTCAACGGCGGTGGGAATGGTTCCCAACCTCACGAACGTCAGAAGGAGCTTGGCCATGGCGTGCCTGATAGTACCTACGATAATTTACTTCCTTTAGCCCGGCTCGTCCCAGAGGCTTGCTTCGCAACCCCCAACGAGCAATTTGCCGAGGTCCTCAAGGGGCTTGCTGAGCGTCTTCGGCTTGCACCGCTTGAAGTTCAGATAATAGATTTCCGCGTTGTTGCTGTATTCCTTTACAGTATTTTCAATGAACCATTCGTTTGCGGCGCTGACAGGGTGCCCGGCCACTTTGTTCACTACGAAAGCTACGGGCACTTTGCCTGCGTTCTTGTAGAGCTCGTCTACCCATTTGTACGCGTTCTTTATGCTTTCCGTCCTGTCAGACCTTGAAACTATTATTGCGCCATCCGCGTACTTGCAATATTCCTGCCTGAAGATGTTAAACTCCTTCTGCCCCGTCATGTCCCAGGCGAGTATTGCCAGCGAAACCGGCTCATCGCGGTACTCGAACTCCGTTTCATATTTGCCTACGGTCACGCCTATCATGTCCGTGAATTTGCGACCGTTGGCGTTCGCCACCTTGTCAAAGGGTGATTTGCACACTTTCTTGAAATATGTGTTCTTACCCGTGCCCGAATCGCCGAGTATGCCTATTTTCTTGATGATATCCGCCATTCCGGGTATTTGGAAGAAAAAGGATAAATAAGGCATGATGGAACTGGCGTCACGTTTAAATATCGGCGCACTGAAGTATTTTCATGGTCCTATTGGAACTTGCGATTGTGCTGATCGTGATAATAGTGGGCGGTCTTGTTGTGATAATCTACAACAATCTAGTCCGCCTGAACAGGCAGATAGACCAGGCCTGGGCGAACATGGAAGTGGTTCTCAAGCAGAGGGCCGACGAACTGACCAAGCTCATGGCGACCGTCAAGGGCTACATGAAGTATGAAAAAGGAGTGCTCGGCGAGCTGACGCGGGCGAGGAGCGCCTGGATGAATGCCAGCACCATGAAGGAAAAGGCGACGGCCGACCACATGCTCAGCGGCGCTTTAAAGACTCTTTTTGCGGTGTCCGAGAATTACCCCAAGCTCTCGGCTGACCAGGGATTCCTGCAGCTGCAGAACCGAATCAGCGGCCTGGAGAACGAGATAGCCGACCGGCGTGAATTCTACAACGACGCGGTGACCGTCTACAACATCCGCATACACACCATTCCGGACATGATGTTCGCGGGAATGCTGGGCTACAAGGACAGGGAGCTGTTCAAGGTCTCGCCCGCGGAAATGCGCGACGTTGTGATAGACCTCGATGTTGAAAAGAAGTGAGGTCATGCCAGGGCAAAGCACGATGGCCGGCCTTGGTTGTTTAGGTTTTGGCGCTTACGTGATGTGGACCAGCTTCCAGACCTACCGGCTGGGAAAGCTTGCGCAAACGATACCGACGTCAAAGGTCGAGGCCATAGCGATGGGCCCCGTGGAAGTGGTCGGTTCTGCCGAGAAGGCCAAGGACATTATTCAGGCCCCGCTTTCCGGAAAGCCCTGTTTTTACTGGAAACTTCTTGTGGAGCGTTACCAGAGCGGAAAGCATGCCCAATGGGTGAATGTCATGGAGCGCAATTCCGGGACGCCCTTTTTCCTGCGCGACAAAACGGGTGCTGTTCTGGTCGACCCCAAGGATGCCCAGGTCGATATCGCCCTTTCCACGGCGCTGCTGTGGAACCCGAAGAGCACCGGTCTGTTCTCGATGTCCGAGGCTCCGATATCCGAATCTTACCTGCAGGACTACAGCGGCAAGAACCCGAAAACATTCGACTACAAGAAACTTGGCATACAGGACATAACGCAGTTTGAAAGGCCAAAAAAACAAGCCGCGGGAGAAAAGCCTCCTTTGATCAAGATCGAGTCTCTCGGAGCATATTCGTATGGCGGCGGGTCCATGCGCTACTCGGAGTGGAGGATAGAAGACGGTACGCAGCTGTACGTGCTCGGTACCGCAGGAGACAACCCGTATGTGGAGGACGCCACCAACGTGAAGGGTTATGAGAACGTGATGATACAGAAAGGCGCGTCGATACCGTTCTATTACATCTCAGACAGCTCCGAGAGCAAGGTGGAAAGCAAGACCACCGCCGGATTGCTGGGCCTCATTTTTGGTGCGGGCCTGATACTGTTCGGAACATTTTTGCTTACTTTATGACAATCATCCTTTCACGAACTTCCCCAATTCTCCGCCCTTTGAGAAGAATATCTGCCCGCCGCACTTGGGGCAAACTCCCGACAGGCTTGGTGTCGCGCTCGTCCAGTCGCACTTGCCGCACGCTATCTTTTCCCAGCTGTCCAGCGTGGTCAGCTCCGGCGGGTTCGTCTTTTTGCCTCCGAACATCTCGGACAGGCTCTTTTGCCGCACGCCTTCCAGCACTTCCGTGCGGCTGACGCCGAGCGCCTCGAAAATCCTCTCGAGCGGCGGCAGCAGCTGGTTCTCCACGTAGTACTGCGAATCTATCTCCAGCCCCTTCTCCTTCGCGTACGCCGGGTCCTCCGCGCGCATGGAAAGCATCGCGTTCCCCTTTATTATGATGTAGCTCAGCCGCTCGCCCACCATGCTGCCCCTCGTGGCGTCGCGTGACATCAGCTTCTTCGCCAACTCGACGTGCGGCTGCATGCCCTTGTACGCGTCCAGCCCTCTCGTGACGCCCTTCACCACTGCCAGCTTTTCCATCGGGACCCTGCCTTCGGAAAGGTCCTTGACCACGCTGCGCGTGTACTGTATCGCCTTCTTCGCGTCCTGTTCCTTCAGTATTATCCTCAGGACCTCGCTCATCGACTCCGTCGTGAGGTCGCACCAGTCGCGACGCACGGTCTCTATCCCCTTCATCTCCATCTTGTCCTTCCAGCCGTCGACCGTTTTCTCGAACTTCCAGCCCGCATAGCGCTTCTTTGAAAGTATCAGGAACGTCTTGAATATCTTTTCGAACGCGAACTTGAGGCCTGGCAGGCGTTCCGTCACGTACGCGGAGATTTCCTCGCCCTTCTGCTGCGCGCGGTCAAGGTCCGCTATGTCCGTCTTCATGAAGATGGAATCGGTATCGCCGTAAAGCACCTTTACGTCGAAGTTCTTTTCCACGAGCTCCTTGGTCCTTGCGATGTTCTCGCGGCCGTAGCTCGTTATCGCGCCCGCCACGTCCATCAGGTACAGACGTGAGCGCACGTAACCCGTGTAACCGTAAAGCGAGTTCGCCATGTCCTTCAATGCCAGTTGCTTCGCGTTGAGCTGGCGTTTTATTTCCGTATCCGTTTCCGCCTTCATCTGCTTCTTCACCGCAGTCCGCGTCTCTATCAGCTCCTTTACTACGGCGGGCAGCACTCCTTCCCTTACTTCTTTCTCGACGAACCGCGCGCCGTTCGGCGCGGTGTGGAACTTGGCGTCCGTCTGGCTATCCCGCAGAACGCAGGTGGTCGGGCAGATGTTGAAGCTGCGTATTATGGACGGGTACAGCGACGCGAAGTCAAGGACCAGGACGGCACCGCCCGTATGGAGCCCCACGACCGGTTCTAGGACGACGGCGCCCTTGAGCCCCACCTTTTCCCGTTCGGCGTTCCTGTGCCTCATCTCCCCGCCCTCTGGTTTGCAGGGCATCACTATGTCCCGCGGCCTGAAAACATGGAGCAGCTTGCACTCGTGGCGCTGCGACTGCCCGCCGAACGCGTCCTGGAGCAGCAGGCCGCTTACTTTCGCGAGTTCGTAGAACTTGTCAAGCAACCCTTTCTCCGTGACCAGCCTTAGCGCGAGCTCGCTGTCCCTCATGCAATAAGCTATCAGCTTGTCCAGCTTCTCCCCGCCGGCCAGCCAATGCGCCTTTATCTCCGCCGGCCCGCCCACGTCGAGCTTTTCCGACTTGAGCAGTTCCTTGGCGACCGTGCGCAGGTCATATCGCTTGAACTTCATCCACGGGTCGCGCTTTATCACCTCGAACGTGTCCGCAACAACTCGTCCGGTTATCGAGACCATCATGCTGTTCTGCATCTTCTTTATGAGCACGGGCTTCTCGCTCCTCCCGAGCTGCGGCGAAAGGCCGTACGTCCTCATCCTCTCCGTTATGAACGGCATGTCGAAGGCGTTGATGTTATAGCCCGTTATTATGTCGGGGTCGTAGTCCGCTATGACTTCGGAGAACTTCTTGAACATCTCCATTTCCCCGTTCGTCCCTATCACGTTCTCACCTTTGTGCGACTTGGAGAGTATTATCGCCCTGTCCTTGCCGTTCCAGGACGGCTTGAACGCCAGCGAGATCATTATCACCTCGTCCTTTCCCGCCTCGGCGACGCGGTCGCCGTCCATCAGCGTCTCTATGTCTATTGCCACGCACTTCAGCGGCACGTTCTTCTGGTTTTCTACCGGCCTTATCGTCTCGGCGACAAGCGTCTTGCAGCTCACTATTTCCGTCCGTTCAAGGTCGCCCTCGGCCTCTATCCAGCACATGCCCTTTATTCCGAAGTCCACCATGAATCTCTGCCTGAAAAGTATGTCCGCCTCGTACGGCGTGCCGTACCGCGCTGCCAGCTCCCTCATCTCCTTCACGTTGCCCGGGTCCTTGCAGGTTATCTTGAGCAGTTTGACCTTCGGGCCGTAGCCGACCGCCAGGAAGCGCTCGACGTCTTCGGTCGTCGCGCCGTACCGCTCCCTTATTTCGTTCTTGAAGTCCTCCTGCTTCTCTTCGGCCACCTGCGCGTAGAAGTACGGCAGGAACTTGTCGTAAAAGACCGCCACCGCCTCGCCGCTTTCCGTCTTGCCGTATATTCTGATGAGCGGCACACCCCGCAGCATCTTGTAATCGCAGTCCAAGACTTGTAACTGTAGCTTCATTGGTCGCACATCCTTCCTTGTTAGCGTGCCGCATTACATTGGCCCTCCGAAACCGGAGGTAGAGCGGCTCTATTAGATGCAGGCTGAAAAATTTAAAGGCATAGTTCTTACCAGAGCCGCAAGAAAGTGCGGTACTTCAGCTGCCTCTCGTATTCTTCGCATATCCGCCTGGCATGAGGCCTGAACCCGTTGGCATCTTCAACGCTTAGGTAAAAGTCCCCTGTCTTTATGCCTTGATCCGGATGGTCTAGCGGACAAATCAGCCCTCTGGCAAGGCCTTTGTTCAGCAGAAATCTTTTTTCGTCGATATCGATCATTCCGCGCCCGATGGCGGACCAGTAATAGATTTTATGCTCTACTTTTTTCCCTGTTTCACTCGCATAGGCCGCGGCTTCGGCGCGCGTTATGCTGGATAAGGTTTTTCCGACGCGCTTCCAATCGAACTCGTCTACCATGAAACAACTCAGTAACGTCAAAGATTTAAAATCTACTTGAAAACCGTTTCGCGCGTGTTGAGGTCCACTTCTGCCGTGCTCCCTTCTTTTATGCCGATGACCGTGACGCCCTTGTAATTTTCGGTGAAGTTCTCCGCCGAATTGGCTATCAGCATGTCCGGCTGCGGCTCAAGCCAGTCCTTCGGCGGAACCGTGAGATGCCGCCGTTTGAGCAGCTCCAGCGTCTCCTCTTTCGCCAGCTTCGTGTGCGATACCGCCACGGTCAGGCCGTTGACGCTGTAAACGCCCGTCGCATCCGTCCTTATCTGGCAATCCGCGCAGCCGCCCGCCTTGAGCGTGCCTGAAGAAACCGCCCGCTCCTTGAGCTGGACGCCCGGAAATACTATCTCCCTTGCCCTGAAAATTCCGCCCGCTGCCGTGCCGACCGCGCCTATCACGTCGCCGTCCAGCAGTTTTGCGTCCGAAGAAAAAGCGCCCTCGCCGCTGGGATCCTCTATTGCCGTTCCCTTATTTTTGACCATCCCTATTATGCTGCACTCGCCCGAGGCGGAGGTGACGGACACGGCATTGGCGAGCGCCGGATTTTTGAGGAGCAATCGTTGGAGCGTTGAATACCGCTCGCCGTAGGCCGCCGAGAAGTCGGGGACAGACATCCCTGCCATCGGTTGGATCTTGCGCAGCAATTTGGGCTGCGCCGGCTCGGAGAGGAGCTTCCGCGCCAGCTCCGCATTTATCGTGAAGGGCATCGGGTTCAGCTTCGTTATTTTGGCCGTTATCCTGTCCGCGTCGCCGCCCTCCAGGAGCTTTGCGGCCTCCGGGTCGACCATCACGCCGAGCTCCATCAGCCGCTTTATCATACAAATACCCCGCCTTCGAAAGAATTAATAGAACACCTCCTTCATTAGGAGTTTTGTCTTTTCTTTCAGCGCGTCCGACAGCGACAGGTTGATGACACGAGTGCGGCCGTACCGGCCCTTGGATATCACCTGCGTCCGTATTATGCCGAACATGTCCAGTTCTGCGATAAGGTCCGAGACCCTTCGTTGTGTTAGGGGCTTCAGGCCGTGCTCGTTGCACAGTCTATTATATACGTCCATGACGTTGCCCGTTTCCACATCCTTGTCCTTTTCGGACAGCTGTAGTATGGCGTACAGTATCGCCTGCGACTGCTTCGGCTGAGCCTTGGTTATCTCCAGCACCCTGTCGTGGTCTATCTTCTCCTGGGCGGCATCCACGTGCCTTATGGCTATCCGTGACTCGCCGGCGCGCTCCGCCAGCTCGCCGCTCACCCTCAGGAGGTCTAAGGCGCGCCGCGCGTCGCCGTGCTCCTGCGCCGCCAATGCCGCGCACTTCTCCACCACTCCGCCGTCTATGGCCTCCTTGCCCGCCGCCAGGACCAGCCTTTCCTTGAGTATGTCCTGCAGCTGGACCGCGTTGTATGGCGGGAACACCATCTCCTCTTCGCTGAGGCTCGACCGCACGCGCGGGTCCAGCCTGTCTATGAAGCCCAAATCGTTGGTTATTCCTATTATCGACACCTTCGAGCGCTTCAGGTCGCCGTTTATCCTGGTCAGTGTGTAAAGTATCTCGTCGCCGGCCTTCTGTATCAGGCTGTCTATCTCGTCCACTATCAGGATTACGTTCTGCTGGACGGAGTCTATGGCCTCGAAGACGGCGTGGTAGATCATGTCCGTGGGCAGGCCCGTGAACGGCACATCGCGGCCGAACTCCTTTGCCAGTTGCGCAAGCAGCCTGTATTCCGTGTCCGCTGTGTGCTTCATCTTGCAGTTCACGTAAACGACCTTGAGCTTGTCTCCTGCCATCTTTTCCAGCTCGGCGGTCACATACTTTACGACCAGCGTCTTGCCTGTTCCGGTCTTCCCGTAGATGAAGATGTTGCTCGGCTTTCCGCCCTTCAGCACCGGTGCGAGCATCCTTCCCAATTCCTCCACCTGCTTGCTCCTGTGCGGTATGTTATCGGGGGTAAAGGAGATGTTCATCGCGTCCCTGTTGGTGAAAACTGGTTTTGCTTCCAAGAACTGGTTGAACACGCGGTATAACGGCGTCTTGGAATTCGCTCCCATCCCTGGCATGGCGCCCGGTACAGAACCGGGCCCTGCAGCATTAACGGCATTTACGTTGTCTTTTGCCACCATAATCATCCCTCCATTCCATCCAAAACCTAACCTTTCGTTTCCAGTGCACCCGTTTTGCCCCGTGAACATATATAAAACTGTCTTCACAGGAAACGGAGGGGTTCACGCCCGCTCCACGTGAAATAAGGGGGTTGTTTTTGCCCTTCACACGTTTCCTTCGGAAGTGATGGGGTTGGCAAATTTGGCCGTTTCCGCACTGGCTGCCCACATTACCGACATGAAGGTCCTAAATGAACATATTTCCTTCATAAAAACCTTCACATGACGCAAAATGAACGTTCTAAACATTGTTATAAGAAGTCCATAAGAAGGGCCCACCCCCTTCTTTCCTCTCTGCTCAATTATTATCTAAAAGTCAAAACTCGCCTTACTTACTTTACTTATAACAATGTTATCACTACTACTACACTCACATACCAAAACTCGAACCCAACATCACTTCTATGTGCAATAATGGGGTGGGTCTATTTGCCGGAAAAGTCTTTTTTCAGCTGTTCTAGAAGCAGGTCCACGTTGCCTGTCTTTATGTGCGCAAGGGGTATGTTCTCGGAATCCGCTATGCGCTTTGCCAGTTCGTCCACTTCGTTGGCGCCGTGTAAAATCACCAACTTCGGTTTGAGGTTTGTTACCTTGAGTGCCACCATGCTGCTCCGCCCGCGGTGCGCGCCCGTGAATATCAGCGCCCTTTCGCTGGTGAGGCCGTAAAGCTTGACCATTTCCATGGGCGGCAGCTCTATTATGGCCTTCTGGGTGTCTATGACGGTGTAGCCGTATACCTGCCCCTCCAGGCCGTCCTTGCTCACTATGTTCGCGCCAAGCACTTTGCAGAAGTCCTTTATTCCGACCGGCACCCTGAACTCCTTCAGGTCCAGCACGGCCTCGGAAAGCGCCGCCTTTGCCGGGAAGTTTGAGAATTCCTTTATTACCTTGCCGCCCGCCCTTTCGTCAAGCTCTATCATGCAGTCCACGATGCGCTTTACGACCTTTATTCCGGGGCTCTTTCGCCGCCCGTTTTCGTAGTCCGATATGACGGACGGCATCACCTTCATGGTGTCGGCCAGCGACCGCTGCGGTATCTTGAATATGGCGCGCCATTTTTGTATGGTTTTGCCCGCCTCTTGGCTTAGAACTATTTCGCCCGCTATTTTCTTTGCCAGATTTTCCCTTGCCAGACCGGCTTCGTCAATCATGTGTATCGACTACATTAATTGACGAACCTCATTTAAATGCTTAACGATGGTCCGCCGTTGCGTTCGTCTTTAAATATCCGCCGAGCGATTATTTTTCATGCCGATTGAAATGAAAGTCAGGGATGTGATGTCCAACCGCGTTGTGACCTGCCCGCAGGCCTGTTCCGTGGCTGAAGCGGCCAAGAAGATGCGCGACGAGGACGTCGGCTCGATAGTGATTCTTGAGGGAAAGAAGCCCGTTGGCGTGGTGACGCGCGAAGACATCACCAACAAGGTGGCTGCATCCGATAAGCTCGCCTCGAAGGTAAGCGTCAAGGAGATAATGAACTCTCCTCTGGTCACCATTTCGCCCGACGACACCCTTTCCGACGCCGCCAAGCGCATGGGCAAGCACGGGTACGAACGCATGCCCGTGAAGCAGCTGAACAAGCTGGTTGGTTTCATCTCGGTCCGCGATCTTTTGCGCGTCTCGCCGGGCACGCTCGACTTGCTGAAGGAGCATTTCGAGAAGGAGGGCGACCCCGAGCTGAAGGAGGAAGTGAACGCGGGAGACTGCGAGCTATGCGGCAATTACAGCGAGCAGCTCCACAACGTGAACGACAAGTGGGTCTGCGACGCCTGCCTTGAGGAAGCCGAGGAGGACGAAGGAGAGGAATACGACAAGGACTGATTCCTCTGCTAGTCAAGGCAAAAATCCATCCAAATTCTCCCGATTTTGAACTTTCGTTGAAAGCCGGCGTTCTTCACGTCTGGCTGACCGAAGCGCCGGAAGGCAACAAGGCGAACAGGCAGCTTGTTAAGGAGCTGGCCCGTGTTTTCGGCTCCTGCAGGCTCGTCCGCGGCGCCTCTTCTCGGAGCAAGGTCCTGGAACTGCCGGTCGCTTCCGAGGAAGGCTTAAAAGTTTATCTTTCCAAACAGGGCTTATGGGAAAGGAAGTAGCGTACAAAGGCGCGAAAAAAGCGCTCAAACGGCCCGTTAGGGCGGGCGGAAAGAACGCCGACTATTCTTGGGCATCCGAGTTGGTCAATAACATAATGGGCCCCTCCTCTTACGATAACGGCGCCTCGCCGGGCTATCGTCACGACCGCCAGGAGGATCTGATGGACCTCTGGGAGGCGGTTGACCTCATTTCCGTGGCGGAACCTCAGGAGCGCGGCGAGTGCGTCCGGTATTTCGAGGAAACGGTCGCCCGAATAGTTCGCAAAAAGCAGCGTTCCTGCCACTGCTCCGACGACGGTGAGGAGTATGAGCTGGCTTTGTACCCAGTTGGTGCCAAACCGCCCCAAGGACCGCACAATCCCTGCCACCCCAATATCTAAATCTTTAAGAACCTTGCCGAAGTAAGGTTGAGTAGTACTGCAAGGGTTACGGAGAAATCACGAATCATAATCACAGACGCCCGCAAAAGCGGGAAGCAGACGACGGTATGTGGCGGCACAAGCCGCGATTTCTCTAGTCCCTCAGTAAATAAGGTGATAAAAAATGGGAAAATTAGCTCAAGCCGCATCAAAATACACGATAGTGGCGAACTTCGAGGCCGACGGAACGGTCGAGAAGCCCGACGTGATAGGGGCGGTATTCGGACAGACTGAAGGATTATTGGGTCCGGATATGGACCTGCGCGAACTCCAAAGGACCGGCCGCATCGGAAGGATTGACGTGGACATGAAGATAAAGGGCGGAAAGGCCTCGGGAACCATCTCCATCCCGTCCAGCATGGATTCTTCCGAAACCGCGCTGATAGCCGCAGCCGTGGAGACCATCGAGAGGGTGGGCCCCTGCAATGCGCGGCTGGGCATAGAAAAGATAGAGGACGTCCGTTCCGAAAAAAGGAAGTATGTTATTGAAAGGGCGAAGCAGCTCCTGGCGCGGATATTCGAGGAGGGCGCGCCTGAAGCCTCGGAAATAACCGAGCAGATAAAGGAGGCCGTGAGGAAGGGCGAGATAACCGACTACCATGGCTCCCCCGCAGGCCCGGAGGCTGTGAATTCGGACAGCCTGATTATAGTGGAGGGACGCGCGGACGTCATCAACCTCCTGCGCTGCGGCATAAAGAACACCGTTGCGATAGAGGGCACGTCCGTTCCGCCGGCGATAGCCGAACTGTCCAAGAAGAAGGAGACAACGGCGTTCCTGGACGGCGACCGCGGTGGGGATTTGATCCTCAAGGAGCTGGCCGCCGTGGGCGATCTGGACTTCGTGGCGCGTGCGCCTACAGGGAAAGAGGTGGAGGAGCTCACGAAGAAGGAGGTCTTCAAGGCCCTGCGCGAGCGCGTGCCGGTTGCGGAATCCAGGGTGGAGGGCACCGCAAGGGACATTCGCGAGGCCCAGGAGTCCCGCGAGGAGCGCGGCCGCGAGCGTGACACCGAGGTCGAGGAGATGTCGTCGCGCGACCACGAGGAGCGCCCGTCCGCAGGCAAGAAGCGCGGCAGCGACGGTGAAAAGACCGTCCTGTTCCGCGGCCTTCTCAACGAGCTAACGGGCACGCGCGCCGCCTACCTGCTCGACGAGTCGGGCAGCCCGCAGGGGAAAGTGCCCGTCCGCGAGATGTTCAACGCGCTCAAGGAACTCACGGCGGACGCGCTGGTCTTTGACGGCGAGGTCGACCAGAAACTGGTCAATTTCGCAGCAAGCCGCGGCCTGCATTGGCTGGTTGGCATGAAGGCCTCTCCGAGGATCCGCGTGCCTGAGAACATGTACGTAGTGGTTCTGGCCGACCTCCAGTGAGGGGTCGGCTTTTAAGCTTTTTAGCGCCAGCTTTCCTTTTTATGCCGGCTAAGCTCTTTATTTTCCATGGTTGCCGGTGACATAGCCGAATTCGCCCTGAAGGCCGCCGCAAGGGCCGATTATGCGGAAGCGCGGTTTGAGAGCGCCAGTTCCAACGAGTTCGTTCTGAAGAACGGCGTGCTTGAGGCGTCCGAAACCTCCGAGACGCAGGGGTTGTGCGTTCGTGTCCTTGTCAGGGGCGCGCAGGGATCGGCGTTCACGAACAGGCTTGACAAGCCGTCCGTAAAGGCGGCCGTCAACCGCGCCGTCAGGATGGCCGGCCAGTGTGCGAAGATAGTGAAGGAGCCAGTGAAGCTTTCCGACGAGCAGGCGTGCAAGGCGAACTATTCGGTCGCGCAGCGCATCCCGCTCGCCGACGTTTCCTCCGATGTGAAAATACGTGAATTAATCAGCATAGACAAGGCCATGCTGGCGACAGGCGTGAACCTCCCCGCGCGGTTTCTTACGTTGCACGACGAGACGCGCGAGAAGTATTACGTCAACAGCAACGGTTCGAGCGTCCATGCGAAAATTCCGCGCGTGCTTTTCGATTACATGCTTACAGCTTCCGCAGAAGGCAGGTCGGTCCAGCGGATGTTCTCGTTCGGGGCGAGCTCGGGCTGGGAGGCCTTCAAGAAGTGGGACGTCGCCGGAAAGCTCGCCGAGGAGGCCGTTATGCTGAAAAAAATACTGTCTACCGCCCAGCCGATGCCGCACGGAGAGCTGGACGTCGTTTTGAGCCCGGAGCTCGTCGGCATAGCCAGCCATGAGTCCGTGGGACATCCCTACGAGGCCGACAGGATACTTGGCCGCGAGGCCGCCCAGGCGGGCGAGTCGTTTGTCGTTAGGGAGATGCTGGGCACGAAGATAGGCTCCGACGTCGTTAACGTCGTTGACGATCCGAGGCTGCCGGGAAGCTACGGCTATTATTTGTACGACGACGAGGGTGTTAAGGCCAACCGCCGTTTCCTCATCAAGAACGGGATAATAACGTCGTTCCTCCAGAACCGCTGGTCCGCTTCGCATTTCGGGATATCGAGCAACGGCTCCGCGCGTGCCAACAACTGGGATGCCGAGCCCATCGTCCGCATGGCCAACACCTATACGATGGCGGGCGATTACGCGACCGAAGAGCTGTTCAGGGACATCAAGAAGGGGGTTTACATCAAGTCCTACATGGAATGGAACATAGATGACAAGCGCTTCAACCAGCGCTACACGGGCCTTGAGGCGTACCTGATAGAGAACGGGGAGGTCAAGCATCTTGTCCGTAATCCCGTCCTGGAAATTACGACTCCTGTGTTTTGGTCCTCCGTTGACGCAGTCGGGAAGAATGTCGAATACGTGGCGGGCAACTGCGGCAAGGGCGAGCCCATGCAGGGGATACCCGTCTGGTTCGGCGGGCCGCACATCAGGATGCGGAAGATCAAGTTCGGTGAGCACGTATGATAACTTACGCTATCAAGAGGGCTGAAAAGGCGGGGGCCAACGATGCGGTGGCGCATTTCTCGAAGGAGAACAGGAGCCAGATACGTTTCGCGAACAATACGATGACGACGCTCCAGAACTGGGAGACGGAAAAGCTCGAGCTGTTCCTGTCGTTCAACAAGCGGATTGTTTCCACGTCGTTGGACGTTGTCACGAAGAAGTCGGTTGATGCCGCGGTAGCGAACCTTGCGAAGCTGGCCAAGTCCGCAAAGCCGAAGGAGGATTTCGGCGGAATTGCTGCCGGGCCGTTCAAGTACGGCAAGATAGCGGGCGGCTACGACAAGCGGATACTTAACGCCGACCTTGCGGACAAGGTCGATGCTTCGATAAACAGCGCGCTGAAGAAGTCCGTCAAGACGGCCGGAGTCCTTTATGCCGGCGAGGAATCTGTGGAGCTGGCGACGAGCGGCGGCATCCACGCCTCCGATAAAGGGACGTCAATCGAGCTGTCGTTGCGCGCGTTCTGCGCCAAGGACGAGTCGGGCCATTCCGTTTCCTGTTCGCGCTCCATGAGCGATTTCCACCCCGAGGCCGCGGGCCAGAAGGCCGCGCTGCTCGCTTCCCTCGCCAAGAACCCTACGGAAGGTTCACCGGGGAAATATGATGTTCTGTTCGATCCGATGGCTTTTGCCGATCTCACCGGCCTGGCCGCTTCGTTCGCTTCCGCGTTTTACGTGGAATCAGGTTTCTCTTTCCTTGCTGACAAGCTCGGAAAGCCCGTCGCATCGCCTGCCGTCAGCATAAGCGACGCGGGGAACATGCCGGGCGGCTACGGAACGGAAAGTTTCGATGACGAGGGGGTGCCGACGCAAACGACCGAGATAATCAAGCGCGGAACACTGAACACTTATCTTCACAACACCTCCACCGCGAGGAAGTACCTTGTAAAAACCACCGCAAACGCCGGCCTCCTGAATCCGAACCCCCGCAACGTCGTGCTCCAGCCCGGCAGCCGCTCAAAGGAGGACCTGATAAGCGGCATAAAGAGCGGTCTCTACATAACCAACGTGTGGTACACGCGCTTCCAGAACTATAAGACCAGCGACTTCTCCACGATTCCTCGCGACGCCATATTGGTCATCAAGGACGGCGAGTTCATCGGTTCAATTAAAAATATAAGAATAACCGAGAACCTCGAGAGCCTGCTCAAAAAGATAATCGCCGTTTCGAACAGGCCGGAGTGGGTCCACTGGTGGGAAGTCCAGACGCCCGTCTATCTGCCGTACGTCTTCGCCGAGAAGGTCAACATCACGAAGTCGACGATGTGAAAGCATGGACATCATTACTCTTGCTTTGGTTTTCGTAGTAGGTTTGATAGCCGCGTTCATTGGCGGCGTGTCCGGCGGTGGAGGCGGCCTGCTTTCAATACCGGCGTTGATTTTCCTTGGGTTGCCTCCTCAGATGGCTATCGCGACCAATAGGATGGGCAACCTTGGATTTTTGGGCGGTACGCTATCCAAGTTCGCGAAGGAGAAAAAGATTAATTACAGTAGTGCGGCACCTTTTATTGTCTTGAGCGTCATAGGCGCCGTGATAGGCGCGAACCTGCTCATTGCAGTTAGCGCAGAAATCTTGTCGAAAGTGGTAGGCGTCTTTATTTTGGCCATGCTCCCAGCGCTGTTCCTACTTAAGGATAAGGGGCTTGAGAAGTGCGAGCCCTCAAAGCATTTTGTTAAGCTGGGTTATGTTGCCTACTTTTTGGTGGCCGTTTACGACGGGTTTTTCGGGGCCGGCGCCGGATTGCTGATGATGTATTTGTTTGTTTTGGTCTTCGGCCTTCCCTGCATAGAGTCCATGGCGCTCAATCAGTTTGCCTATTTGTTCAATGTGCTGTTCGGGTTGGCCATCTTCGCGTTTTATGGAGTGATAAATTACGAGGTCGGCATTGTCCTGCTTCTGGGAATGGTAATCGGCGGTTATCTCGGTGCGCATACCGCAATCAAGAAAGGCAACAGGTTCGTGAAGCTGGCGTTCGGCCTGATGGTAGTAGTCTCCGCGCTGAAGTTGCTGTTCTTCAGTTGAGCACGGTCACTGCTTCTATAAATCCTTTTTCCTGCAATAGTAGTTTGGTAATTATGGCACGTTTGCACACCGACGTTCCCAAGAACGAGCGTTATTCTGAAAAGGAGTTTGAAGAAATTGTCGACGTTTTGGCCAGGGTAATACACGGCGATAATAAGTTCGCCCGCATATCCGAGGTAGCGGGCACGTACCAGGACAGCCTGGAATTTGTAAAGGTGTGCAGCAACCTGTCGCACAAGAACCTCATACAGAGCCTGATGCACGAGGAATATCCGCTTCCGGAAATGGAAGGGATAAAATCCTACAAGGAATACAAGCAGTACCTCAAGGAAGCAGTCAATAAATATGGCGAGCTGAAGGACCTTCACAGGGTAAGGGTGGTTGTCAAAGGCGAGCTGAATCCGCTGTTCGTGAAGAATTACGATTACATCCAAAAGATAGACCCAGATAAGTTCGAAGGCTCCGTGCAGCAGAAACTGGTCGACCGCGCAAGGGGAGAGGATGAAATACGGCGGAAAATGCAGCCGAGCTCGAAGCGCATGTTCGACAAAATTAATTAGCTCAGCGCAAGTTTCAGATCTTCCAGTGCCTGTGGCAGGCTTAACGGGTTCTTCTCTGCTTTTATTGCCTCATAAGTTTTGTCTGTTATGCAGCTGACGAGGCTGATATTCAACTTTTTTGTTGCATGCTTGAGCGCTTGGTAGGACTCGCTGTCCGGCTTGAAGTAGCAGTAAATTTTCTTCCAGCTCTTGCCGTGAGACATCAGGAACTGTTCAATCCGTTTTTCCGTCACTTCCGTGTACAGCCGTTTTATCTCGGGCGTTTCTTCCCATTCAGGCCAGTCGTACCTGTTGAAAGGGTAGTTGTTCACGAACTCGTACGGTATGACGCCCGGCGAACTGATGGCTGCGAGCTGTATCCGTTCCTTGTCCTTCAGCTTGTCCAATACCGAGAATATCGCCTTGTGCAGTTTTGAGTTGAAGTACGGCTTGCGGAACGCGCACGGAATGAGTAAGAGGATGTCTTTGGCGGCATCGGGCTTCCAGAACCCGTTGATGTATTCCTGCCACATTTCGTAGTATGGATGGAGTAATTGCCGTTCTGTGGCACCAATGATTGGCGTCTGCTTTTCCATGGGCCAGTGCGGTTTGAATCCGAACTCGTCGAAGTACTTTTCCACTTTATTGTCCTTGAAATCGGAGGTCCATTCGTTGAACTCCTTTTCGGTTAGCGGTTTCCATTTCCTTTCTATCCAAAGATCGAACGCCTTCGAGGCGCCGTGCGGGAACCAGTTCATTATGCAGATGGAGTCGGCGTGCTCCATTGCTACGTCGATGGTTTTGCGCAGTGACTCTCGCGTCGTGTACGGCGCGTTGGCCATGACGTAAGCGCGCATGCCGAAGCCGTTCTTGTGCAGAAAGTCGGCGGCCTTGACAAATCCCTCGACGGTTGCTCCTTTCTTCAGCCGGCGCAGCATCTCGTCGTCCGCCACCTCCAAACCATATCCAATCGTTGTCTTGACCTTGTCGCTCTTCATGTCGTCAACGAACTGTTGCGTGAGGTATTCTCCGCGGCTCTCTATGACCAGTTCCTTGATGCCATGTTGCTCGCATTTCCGCACAATATAGCTGCGGAAAGCCCTGGGAATTTGCCGTTCGTCAAGAAAGCTGCCAGAGTTGAATATCTTCAAACGGTCAAAGCGTTCCGTCAGGAAAACGTCGTCTATCATTTTCTTGAGCTCATGAATGGTTTTGACCTTCGCGCTTTTGGCGCCCCACCCGCAGAAGATGCAGTTCCCCCAGCCGCATTTTCCCGAGTTGAGGTAGATTACCTTGTCCATATGAGGCGATTGGAAGCGAACTTTATAAATAAGCCCCCGAAAATTGGCGCATGTGCCTTAACTACAAGAAAGCGATACTGGCCGGAGTGATAGCATATGCCGTGATATTCCTGGTGCTGTCGGCCATGATGTTCACTCCGCTGTGGGGCACGGAAACCCAGAACTACATCAACATGCTGGTGGCCGTGGCAGTTACGTACCTTGTGGCGTATTACTTCTACTTCAAGAAGAAGCCGAAGGACGCGCTCAAGGAAGGCCTCGCGCTCGGAGTTGCGATGACCGTGGTATCCATAATAATAGAGATACCTGTGATGGTTTACGGTTTCGCCGCCGTTCAGGGAGTGCCTAATTGGGCCTGGTTGGCCGACTGGCATCTGATAGTGGGTTACGTGTTCGGCATTGTTGCCTGCGTTATTGCGGCAACAATTAAGAAGAAGTGAGTTTTTCTCTTTCTGTTATTTTTTCTCCTGCTTAGACGCATGTCTCCAGTAGAGCAGTTTCACCGTTTCGGTAAGCGCGAAGTATGCGACCAGCATTATTGCTATTACACCGAGCAGCCAGCCGGGCAGTCCTGTGAACTCGAACAGCGGGGCAAGCGGGCCGTATATGGCCATCAGAGCTATGGCCGCAGCGATCGCCGAGGCCGCCAACAGCGCCGTGCTCGGCCTTTTGCCCTTGAAGAAAACGCGGCGCACCCTTATCGAGAACACTATTATTATTTCCGACAGCACGCTTTCAAGGAACCACGCCGTCCTGAAGAGCGTCGTGTCGGCAAGTGACCACATCAGCACGGCGATTATGGCCATGTCAAAGAGCGAGCTTACCGCCCCCAGGAGCACGCTGAAGCGTATTATGTGGTTTATGTCCCAATGGCGGGGCTTTTTCAGCTCCTCGGGGTCGACGGTGTCCGTGGAGATGGCCGTCATCGGCGTGTCTGTCAGGAAATTTATCAGCAGTATCTGGCTCGGCAGGAGCGGCACGAACGGAAGCACCGCAGATATTATTCCCAATGAGCCCATGTTGCCTATGTTGGCCGACATCGTGTTGAGCGTGTATTTTGTTATGTTGGCAAAGGTCTTCCTGCCGCCCACTATCCCGTTTATCAGTACGTGCAGGTCCTTGTGCAGAAGGACTATGTCCGACGCGTCCTTTGCCACGTCCGCTCCCTTGTCGACGGATATGCCGACGTCCGCCTCCTTCAGGGCCGCCGCGTCGTTCACCCCGTCACCGAGATAGGCCGTGGTGTAGCCGCGCTTCTTCAGGGCCTTTATTATCCGCTGCTTCTGCTCCGGCGCGGTGCGCGAAAATATTATTGTTTTGTCGGCCTTCTCCGCAAGCTCCTCGTCGCTCAGCCGCTCCGTCTCCGCCCCGTCCATCACTTGGTCGTCGCTTATTGCCAGGCCGAGTTGCCGCGCTATTTCCTTGGTCACCAGCGGCTCGTCGCCCGTCAGTATCTTTATGCTCACGCCGAGCTTTTCCGCGCGTTTTATGGCCTCTGCCGCGCTTGCCTTTGGCGGGTCCATGAACGCCAGGAAACCTTCCAATGTCAGCCCGTTCTCCTCTTCCTTGCCGTACCTTTTCTTTTCCGTTGCGGTCTTCGTTGCTACGGCTATTACCCTGTAGCCCCGTTTTCCCCAGTCCTTCCAGTACTCGTTCAGCTGGTTGAGCCTGCTCCCTATGGGCCTTTCTATGCCGCCTGTGCGCACTTTGCTGCAAACGCTCAGCACGGATTCGGCACCGCCCTTGCAGATGAGGCTGGTCCGCCCCTTTCTGTTCATTATTACGGACATCCTTCTCCGCTCGTAGTCGAACGGTATTTCCCCTGTTTTTTCCCATTCTGCGAGCTCCTTTTTGTCGAAGTTCGGCGCAGCCCAGTTGCATAATGCCGTATCTATCGAGTTGTTGCCTGTCGTTGGCTGGCAAAGGATGCCCAGCAGTGCGATGGTCTTGTCCTGCTTTCCGTCGGCATTGACGTAGCCTTCCAGCGTTATCTTGTTTTCAGTGAGCGTTCCAGTCTTGTCCGTGCAGAGAATGTCTATGTTTCCGAGGTCCTCTATTGCCGCAAGTTTCTTTACCACGACTTTTTCTTTCGCCAGCTGAGCCGCTCCGGCGGAGAGCGCTATTGTTATCACTATCGGCAGCGCCTCGGGCACTATCCCGACCGCCAGCGCCAGCGCGAACATGAACGAGAGGAGCACGTCCTTGGCCAGCAGCGCGTTGACCAGGAAAACGGCCGCGCAGCCTATCAATATCCATTTTATCAGGTTCTTCCCGAACGTCCGTATGCCGCGCTGGAATTCGCCTTCCACTTCCGTGTTTTTGATTGTTGCGGCCGTGCGTCCCATTCGGGTTGCCGTTCCCGTTGCGACGACGACCCCGATAGCGTCCCCTGCGGCGGCCACGGTTCCCATGAATGCCATGTTGGCCGCGCTCTCGGGTCCTGCCGCGGAAATTTCCGTCGTCTTGCTGACCGGCCACGGTTCGCCGGTGAGCGTGCTTTCTTCGGTCTCAAATTCGTTCGTCCTGATGAGCCTTATGTCCGCGGGTATCTTGTCGCCGATTTCGATGCGTACGATGTCGCCGGGAACAAGTTCCGAGGCGTTGATTTCCGTCAGCTGCCCGTTGCGCATTGCCTTTGCCCTGTGGCTTATCAGCGCTTCGAGGTCGGCTATCGTGCGTTCGGACTTCCATTCCTGCGTGAAGCCGAGCAGGCCGTCAATGAGTATTACTCCGATTATTACGGCGGCGTCCACGTGTTCTCCTACCGCCACGGACAGTATGCTTGCGGCAAAAAGTATCAGTATCAGCGGGTTCGAGAACTGGCTGAGCAGTATGTGCAACCAATGCCGTCCGCCGCTGGGTATTTCGTTCGGCCCGTACCTTTTCAGCCTTGCTGCGGCTTCTTCCGCGCCCAAACCGCTTTCTGAGCTGCCTAAGCCCGTAAGAGCGTCTTGAACGCTTTGGCGCCACGGTTCCATGAATAGATATTGTCAGCGCCTTTATATTGTCTTTTGCTTTATTCTCACTATGCTCGAGCTTACCGATAGGGATGCCGCCGGCCGCATCTGCAAGTGGATGATAGGAAAACATTCGGTCGTGACGCCGAACATCTGCATCGTTGTCAATCCGAACCGTATGCCCGTTTCTGTAGCCGACCTTAAGCAGGAGTTCAAGGCGGAAATCCTGATAACGAACTCGTACATTATTCGAAGAAGCGCATTGGCTGACGACGCGGTATCCAAAGGCATACATGCGGTATTAGGCTGGAGCGGCCCCCTCTATACCGATAGCGGCACCTATCAGATGTTTTCGCAGGGAAAGGCAGACGTCAAGCCAGAGGAAATAATCGAGTACCAGAAGAAGATAGGCTCCGACATAATCACGCCGTTGGACATGTTCACCCTTCCTACGGACGATATTAAGACCGCCAAAGCGAAGCTGACGATGACCTTAGCCCGCATTAAGGCCGCCCGAAAGGCCCAACCGGATATTGATCTTGTCGGCCCAATCCAGGGCGGCAGGTTTTTGGAGCTGCGCAAGAAGGCCTGCGTTGAAGTAGCGAAGCTGAATCCGGACGTCTTCGCAATAGGCGGAATAGTTCCCTTGATGATGCAGTACCGTTTCCGTGACCTTGCGGACGTTGTGCTTACTTGTAAGGCTGCGTTGCCCGCTCATACGCCCGTACACGCCTTCGGCGCGGGCCATCCCATGGTGTTCGCTCTTTTGACGGCGTTCGGCTGTGATGTCTTTGACAGCGCAATGTACAGCTTGGCAGCCGAGCGCGGAGCCTATTTGACGGTCAGCGGCACGCACCAATTGTCGGACCTCAAGGAATTTCCCTGCAGTTGTCCGCTCTGTTCGCAGACGGAGCCGAAGCGCGTGCTTGAGCTGCCCGGCGAGGAAAGGAAGCGCTGGCTCGCTCGTCACAACCTTTACGTCACGTTCCAGGAACTGCGTACGGTGCGCACCGCCATCCGAGAGAACGCCCTCTGGGAACTGGTGCAGGAGCGCGCGCGGGCTCATCCCAACCTCCTGATTGCGTTGCAGCACGGCCTGAAGAATTATCCGAAGATTTTGCAGGAGCTCGACCCTGTTTCAAAGAAGTCCGCATTGATGTGGGGTGGTCCCGAGACCGCGTTGCGCCCTGAAGTCGTGAGGGCGAAGGAGCAGTTGAAGCGCATTCCCCTGAAAAAGACGTTCCGCAAGGAGCCATTCGGTAAGGTTCCGTCAGCCCTCAAGTTCGTTTATCCCTTGGGCCAGTCGCTCACTCCGTCATTTGACAAACCCAAAAAGGTAAAGCCTGCTGAAGTCGTCGCCGCAAGCCTTGATTATCAGTTCGGAAAAGGCTCGAGCAGGCCGTTCAAGAAAGCGAAAATAGAGGTATCGCGCAAGACCGGCCGCGTCCGCCGCGTTTGGAGCAAGGATGTTTTGTTAGGAACGTTCAGGCCGTCGGATGGGATGTTCCTGCCTTCGCTCGAAGGCGCTTCACTGCTGAAGAAGATGAAGAAGGTCGACATCAAGGACGTCGACGTTGCCCGCTTTGTCTCCGAGGGCCGTGCCGTCTTCGCCAAGTTCGCGGGTCCCGAGAAGGGCATCCTGCCAGGCGAAGAAGTTGCCGTTACTCACAAGAAAAGGATCATAGCCGTCGGAAAAGCAATTCTCAACAGCGCCGAGATGAAGCAGATGAAACGCGGAGTGGCCGTCGAAATCAGGGGTCATTTTGACGGTTCTGAAAAATAACCGTTTATTTTTTAATTGCCAGCTTGTTCGTCATGCCGTATTGCTGCTTTATTATGAGCTTTTTCTGTTCCAGCTTCTTCACTACCCTGTGGACCTTTACCCTTGAGAGGCCGGTCTTTTTCACTATTTCGCTCTGCGTGAGCGCCCCGCCGCCCCTTTCAATGATGTTCATTATTTCCTTCTCCTCCGGCAGAAGGAACACGTCAAGTATCAGTTTCTTGGCGGATTTTATTTCCCTCTCCCTTATCAGATTCCAGATGGAGAGCCCTGCAATAAGGGAGGCGATGCCCGTGAAAAGCTGCAGCAATGAGAACGGCGAAAGCGGCAGTATTTCAGATTCCATGCGCGGCGGCGTCCTGTTTTCAAGCATTGAAATGTTGTTTCCGTGTGCGAACGTGGGAACCGTGAAGTTTCCGCTTTCCACTCTGGCCGCTGATATGATTTCGGCGTGCCAGAATACGGAATAAACCTGAAGAAGGTACGATATTATGGAAAACCCGCCCAATAGAAAGCATAAGACCATTACAATGGCGTACTTCCTGTATTGTTTTTCCATCGTTTCACCTTGTTACATGTTTCAGGTTGTTTCAGGATGCCTTGATATGGTGTTTCATATATATTTAAATGCGTGCGGAGTGAAGGGAAGCAAGGTTGAAATCCGTGAACAAAGGAATTCCGGTAATAGAGCTTAAGGATGTCAGGAAGACCTATTTGATGGACGAAGTTTCCGTCCAGGCTTTGAGAGGGGTGAACCTTTCTATTATGACAGGGGATTTCACGGCAATAATGGGTCCGAGCGGCTCCGGAAAATCCACGCTTCTGCACATGATAGGCGTTCTGGACAGGCCAACGTCCGGGAAAATTTATCTTGATGGTGTTGACATTTCAAAACTTAAAGACGCCGAATTGGCAAGGCTGCGCGGCGGGAAGATAGGGTTCGTGTTCCAGTCCTTTAATTTGTATCCCACATTGACCGCAAGGGAGAACATAGAGCTTCCCATGCTGATTCTTGAGAAGGAAAAGAAAGTCCGTGACGAGAAGGTTTCCGCTTTGCTAAGGATGGTGGGCCTTGAAGGTCGCGCCAATCACCTTCCTTCCCAGTTGTCCGGAGGGGAGCGCCAGCGCATAGCGGTGGCAAGGGCGCTTGCCAATGACCCGCCCTTGATTCTCGCCGACGAGCCGACCGGAAATTTGGACAGCAAGACAGGTTATGAAGTGATGGATTTCTTGGCAAAACTGCAGAAGGAAAAGAACTTGACCATTGTCATGGTCACACACGAACCGGACATAGCTAAGTATGCGAAAAAAATAATACGTCTGAAGGACGGAAATATTGTGAATGGAGGTTGAGAAAATGAAGAATGTTTCGTTATTTGCGGCGTTGATAGTAGGGGTCCTGCTGTTGGTTCCCGTTATGGGCGGTGCAATCAGTATTGGTTCTATTGCCAATAATGCTGTCGCCATAAAGGCGATGCTTGTAAATCAGGATCCTATTTCGGCCGAGCCGGGAGGGTATGTGAGCTTGCTCTTCAAGGTGGAGAATTGGGGTACTGCAAGCGCTGACAACGTTGTCGTAGAGCTGCTTCCTCAGTATCCGTTTTCATTGGATTCGGGCGTTAGTGCCGCGCAGGAACTGGGGAATATCGGCGGGTTGTCGACTGACGACAACGGATATTTGGTCAAGTATCGTGTCAGGGTCGACAAGGACGCGATAAACGGCGACAACGAAATAGGGCTGAAATACAGCTACGGGAACGGGATAACGGTGTCCTTGCAGAAATTCAACGTGTCCGTGATGAACCCGAAGACCGATTTTGACGTGGTGGTCCAGGATTCGTCTTCAGGAACAACTTCGCTGGCCATAGCTAACACCGGTTCTAACACAGCATATTCCGTGATTGTTAGCATACCGGAGCAGTCTGGCTACAGGGTTTCTGGCGCTTCCGCGTCCGTGCTAGGCAATCTGGATGCGAGTGACTATACGCTTGCGAGCTTTCAGGTAGCGTCGGTATCGACGCCGGGCCAGACCGGTAATGCGCCTTCCGGCGGCAAATTCTACGGGAACTTTTCCGCTGCAGCCGCAGGCCCGTTGAAGGTAGGCATTGCCTACACCGATATTCTCGGCATAAGAAGGACCGTGGAAAAGGAAGTCAGCCTTAGCACGTTCAGCGGCCTGAATGCTACCTCGGCTAGATTACACACTTCCGCAACCACTCAGTCGTCGCTGTTCAGCGGCGGTCTGCTCTACATCATAATAGGCGTGGTCGGAATAGTCGCCGTGGTGGCATTCTTCAAGTTGAGGGGAAGGAAGAAGAAATGAGGAATGGAAGATGAAGTTTGACACCATAATGAAGCTCTCGATGAACAGCCTCTCGCACAGGGGCCTGAGGAGCTGGCTGACCATACTCGGCATCGTTATCGGCGTGGCTGCCGTAGTGGCAATATTGTCGATGAGCACCGGTCTGCAGCGTTCGATATCGAGCCAATTGGGCGGACTGGGTGCGAATGTCATCACCGTCTCACAAGGCTTCAGCAGGGCCGCTGGAGCGGGTTTCGGCGGCGGCGATCGTGCGCAAGTAACGACCAAAACGTCGCAGAACCTTACCGAAAAGGACATCCAGGTCGTGCGTTCCGTGCCTGGCGTGCAGTATGTGGACGGGATAGTTTCCGGAAGGACGACAATGTCCTATCTTAGTCAGAGTACTTCGGTGTCTGTTCAGGGTGTTGACCCCCTTGCTTGGAACCAAATGACCACCACTGCTCTGGATTCGGGAAGGTTTTTGACGTCCGGCGATGCCAACGCTGTGGTGATAGGTTACTCTATTGCGAACGGGATGTTCAAGCAGCCGCTGCTTCTTAACACTCCGATAAGCATAGGGGGAAAATCGTTCAAGGTCGTGGGCATTTTGGCGCAATCGGGCGGATTTGGAAGCAGCGATAATGCTGTTATCATGCCTGTGTCCGCGGCAAGGACGGTAGTTACTGAAGTTTTGTCCGGGCAGTTCTCTTCCATACAGGTCAAAGTTGCGGATTCCGCTTCGGTGAATGACACGTCAAACGGCATAGAAAGCAGGCTGCTGCTTTCGCGGCACGTGACGGAAAACACCAAGGATTTCAGCGTCTCGTCCCCTGCCGCAATACAATCCACCATTTCCAGCGTGTTGGGCACGGTCAATCTTTTCTTGGCCGGCATAGCCGCCGTCTCGCTTCTGGTGGGCGCCATAGGCATAGCCAACACCATGTTCATGTCCGTCATGGAAAGGACGCGCCAGATAGGGACGTTGAAGGCGTTGGGCACCACGAATTTTGAAGTGATGAAGCTGTTCGTGTTCGAGTCCGCCATGATAGGCTTCATAGGCGGCCTGCTCGGCATTTTTTTGGGAATGATAGCCTCCGGCATAATTTCCGAGCTTGGCGTAAGGCTGATGGTTAGCGGCGGAAGGGCCGGAGCGGCGAGCAGCATTACCGTCATAACGCCCGAACTGGCCGCGTTCGCATTGGGATTTTCCGTGATCATAGGCATAGTTGCGGGCCTGCTTCCGGCAAGGATGGCAACAAAGCTGGAGCCCGTTGAAGCGCTGCGGTACGAGTAAAATTAGTCAGCTTTAAAACCGCGGTGCGCATAATTTCCTTATGCTCAATGATTTGGCGAGGAAGTATTTCGGGCTCTTCACAATTGCGGGTGCCGTGCTCGGCTTGGTTCTTCCCTCAATTGGCATACTCTTGCAGCCGTACATAATTGCCACGCTTTTCGTGCTGATGTTCTTTGCGACGGCAAAACTGAACAAGAAGCGGCTCGTGGCAGCCGCCAAAAAGCCGCTCCTGATAGTTTTGGGGCTTGCGTTGCTTTACGTCGGGGTGCCCGTCCTGATGTACGCCTTGGCGCTCTTCGCGGGCCTTGGCGAGGCGGCCGTGTTCGGTGTGGTGTTCGCCGCGCTTGCGCCTACCATAGTCTCGGCGCCGTTTTTCGTGGCAATGGCCAAGGGCGATGTCGAATTTTCCTACATAGTGTCCGTGCTTGCCACGCTGCTTTCCCCTGTTCTGATACCGGCGATGCTTTTATTGATGCTCGGCAAGGCGGTCTCGATACCCCTGGTGAGCATATCCACCACGATAGTCGCCCTTATAGTGTTCCCGGCATTATTGGTCGTTGCGCTGCGCGCGCTACTTCCGCGCGTGATGGCCGCGTTGGAGCGCAACGAAAGTTTCTTAACGGCGGCGGACTTCCTGGTTTTCATCTGGGCCATAATCGCGGTCAACTCGGCATCCATACTGGCGTTCACGCCGGTCATAGCCGTGCTTTTGGCGCTGGCCGTGGTGCAGGATTTCGGGGTTTATTTCCTGGTGCGTTCCGTTTCCCGTAAGTTCTTGCCTGAGAAGCTTTCCAAGGCACTTGCGATTTCCGTCGGGCTTAAGAACACGGTCCTTACCGCCGGGATAGCTCTGCTGTTCTCTTCGGGCACGGCGTTGTTCAGCGGGATGGTCGTTCTTGTCCATGCCCCGATGTTTGCCTTCATAGGCTGGCTGAAGGAGAAATTATAGGAGCGCCTTCTCGAGCAGCGTCCTTCCTATCGTCTTTTCTATCGCGCGCAGCTCGGGCAGGTCCAGTTTCATTCCAGCCTTGATGAAGAACTTTCGCAGCGTCTTGAACTTGCTCCACACGTAGGACGGGTCGTCCTTGTACACCACCATTTTTTCCGCTCCTGTGTGGTCCAGGACCGTGTGCAGGTAGGATGCGGCGTGATAATCGGAGCCCGCCAGCCCGTTTTCCAGTTCGCACCGCGCTATGCTGTCTATCGGGTCTTCGCCCGGGCCTCGGCCTATTATGTAGTGGCAATCGTCGAGTTTTATTATTTTCATCTTGTCTTGTCGCGTGAAAGCGGTCGCGGGCACTTTTTTCGGATCGTCAAAGAAATCCAGGAGTATGTGCTCGTTTTCAAGGTAGTCGGCAATCAGTTCCCGTGCGCTCGGCCTCGCCTGCGACAGGTCGGTCGGTATAACCGCGATGTCCCCGTATCCGAGCGACTCAAGGCATGCGTCCGCCATGGCCGTCTGCAGCCAGCCCATGTTTATGCCTTTTCCGCCGCTGGCTTTCTGGTAAAGGCCGGCCGTTTCCTTCGCTCTGTCGTATATTTTCGAGAATTTTTTGCGCTTTTCCGGCGCAAGGATGGACTCGTATTCCCTGAAAATGAGATCGATCTCTTCCGGCGTCAGTGTCATGTCCGCTATGGGTTTGTGTTTGTAATATGATGCCGGGGCTATTTTGCGCCCGCATGCTCCGTACGCCGCCACCCTGTTGATGCTTGGCGTTTCGTTCGGCGTGTTGGACGTGAATACCGTTACGGCGATCGGCTTGCCCTTGAAGCGTTCCGCCTCGTCCGTTATGTCAGGCACGCTGAAGTCCATCGGATGGAGGCAGAAGTCCACGCGGCCCTTCTCGCCGTAGACTTCGGGCTTGAACAGCTCATCACCTGATTTGCTTCAGTTTGGGCTGCAGCGTTCCGTTTCTCTTGTAGTATTCCACCGCATACCATCCGCCGTCCTTGTTCGGGTTCCTCATGCCCATTATGCCCGGGCCTATCCTTCTCAGCATCACGACGCAGTCACCGAACGCTTTCCTCATCTTCGCGTCGCAGTTCTTGTCGTATACGAGGACGGTGTCTCCGTGCTCCGAGGCATATTGGCGCAGTTTCGCTATTTCCATGTCGGCGTTTTCCTTGAAAAAGAGCCTTGCCGTGTCCGCGGAAATGTCTATTGCCAGCCTCCTGTTTTTGTCGTTTCCGAACGGCTTGACCATGTCCACGAGGCTTTTCTTGCTGTCGGCTTTCACTTCCTCTATGTTCTCGAAACCTTTGAGTGCCGTAGGCATGTCCCCGCGGTTGTCGCTGTATTTTATCGACTCTTCCCCGAGCTCAAGGTAGAATATCCTTTCCTTGGCCTCTTCGGTGAGGCCCCTGTTGACAAGCATCTTGACCCTTTCCCTTGCCGTTCCCGGGCTGCATATCTTAACCACGCCCTCTTCCAGGTACGGGTCAAACTTGGTCTCCGCGAACTTTTTGGGCACCTTGAAGCCTACAAAGGCGTCCGAGATGGCTTCCTCTCCTTTCATGCCGGCTCCGAGCGCGGCGGCGTTCTTGCTGTAATTTATTATCAGCGGCCACCAGAGCTCGCCCAGTCCTTCCCCGATGTCCACCAGCGCGCTCCCGCCTTTCGGTACTCCCAGGTTGTCGCTGATTGTCCAGTCGAACAGCGGCGTTCCTGTCGAGACCCATTCCGCGCTGTAGTTTTTCACGGGCACGAAAACGTCGCTTTCCTTGATGCTGTCCCACTCGGATTTTTGCTGGACCAGGTCTTCGAATTTTCCGCCTACTATCGTGAAATAGAACGGGTCCTGCATCTCCCCAAGGACCGAAATTTCACCCTTCCTTATGGGCGCGCCGTCCAGCATCTCCTGGTATGTCTTTACAATCACGTCCGTCAGGTTGGCGTATTTCGGCGTTTTCTTGCCTTCGCTGTGTGCTATTATTATCGTCTTGCCCTTCGTGCGTTCCTTGAGCAGTTCTTCCACTTCGCTCCTGCCCTCTTCGCTGTCCCCGTCCCAGCAGGCGTAGACCACAAGTTCGTCTTGCGGCATCGTGAAGTCAGATTGCTTAAGGATGTCTATTCTCGCGTCATATTCCTTGAATATTTTGCCTATGCTTCTGGGTGCGGTGCGCGTGTTGAGAAGAAGTATGGGCTTTCTCTCGTCGCGGCCTTTTTCAGCCGTCTTTTTGGCGTCATATTCGTGGCACGCCTTCGCCAGGAATTCGGCGACATACTCTTTTCCGGAGTCTTCGTCGCCGTAAATCATGAATCTTCCGTTCGGAAAGTCTTCTGAGAGCCTTTTAGCGGTTTCATTAATGCTGGTTACCATCGTCTATCACCTAGTCTATATCTGGGCGAGCCTCCTTATATAACTTATTGGTAGTGACAAATAGAACTGGAAAAGCTGGAAAACAATGCCTGGTGTGTGTATTGGCGTGCCCATTTGCGATAAAACGGCGTTAATGGGCTGTAAGCCGCCGTATTCCGCATTTTATCCCAGTTAGCTTTAAGTATTAACCGTATGTTAATACACTCATGGCAAGGCGCAAAATCAGGCGCGACAGGGGTGTTTTTGCTGGTCATGACCCGAAGAAGATGGCCGCCATCTGGAAGGTTTTGGCCGATGAGAAGGGCTGGCTGCATGTGGCCGAAATATCCAGGCGTTCCGGAATCAACAGAGTGACCGTCATCTGGTACCTTAACCATTATTTCAAGCAGGTCATCGACGAGCAGCGGCCCGCTCCGACCATCAAAATACGCATGGTGCGCCTCAAGCAGGGCGCCGATTTTGCCGGCTTCCTTCGGGCCAGGGAATTCATCCGTTCTGTGAAAGCGAAATAGCCGTGGCCACTATCTCGGTCTTGCCCTGGTATTCCTGCACCTGTCCCTTTGTTTCGACCCGTATGCCGTTTGCCAGGCACGTTGTGTCGATATTGTCGCTCTTGAAGACCACTACGTTGACCTGCCCGGTGCCGTCCGATAGCATGAAGAACGTGTTTCCGGCTTTGCTTGTGGACAGGGAGGAAACGGTCCCGCTTACGCTGACCTTCTGGCCTGTGAGCTGGTCCAGTTCCGAGACCGAATATGACGTGGAGCCGGCCGCCCCGTAAAGGAACAGCCCCAAAAGGCCTATTGCGGCCACCGCAACCGAGAGTTTGAGAAGGTCGCTGTCATTCACGGTATGTTCACCTGTTCACGTTACTTTTTCAGCCAGGTCGTGAATAAGGGGCTGTATATCGGGCCTTCCGGGGTTAGTTTGGACTCGAACAGCGTTAAGGCCTTGACGTCAAACGCGCCTATGTCCTCGTTTTGGAGCTCCCGGAGTGCTATTATGAGTTCGGGCTTGTTCCTGGCCGATTTTACGCGGCCGATCGTAAGGTGAGGCTCGAAAGGCCTTTCCTCCTTCTTGAAGCCTATTTCGCTGAGCTTCAGGTCCAGGAGCTCTGCGATGGCTTTGAGCTGCTGTGAGCCTTCCGTGGCGCCTATCCAGACCACGCGCGCGTACTGGCTGCTCGGGAACGCCCCGAATCCGGCCGCGTGGAGCTTGAAAGCGCTGAACTGGCCGGCCACTTCGCCAAGGACGGCCTTGACCGCGTCGGCCTGGGCCTCGTTTATTTCGCCCAAGAACTTGATATTGTAATGGAGTTCATCGGTTCCGACAAAAGTTATGTCCGCGTCCGTCATTTCTACGCGTTCCTGGAGCTTCAGGACCTTTCCGCGCAGCTCTTCAGGGAGGTTTATGGCGATGAACGTGCGCATATAGAAATTTGTTTGAACCGCTATTTAAGCCTATAGCACCGTTTTAAACGGTGTTATATGCCAAACAGGAAATCTTCGTCTCGTGAGAGCGCATTAAGCCATCGAAGTCGGCCACAATAGGTAGATGACCTTCACGTGCTTCACGTGAACTTCACGTGAATATTATGTGAATATCCCACTATTACCCTCACTTACGCTAACAATTGGTATTATGTTCACGTGAACATGCGTGAACTTCACGTGAAATAGACGTGAACATCATATGAATGCGTGAACATTCCGTGAACATTCACGCGGTCTTCACGGCCTGCCCACAACTGCTTGATCGGCCTCGCTCGGTCTCAGCCGGTCAACTTCGCTCAAAGTCTCACAAACATTGCAAAACATTAAAGCCTATATAATATGCGCATTTGGAGAATCCTTTGAGCGGCTGAAAGCCGTTCGGACCCTACCCAACTCTCACAAATAGGCCTTGAACGTTCACATCTCCTTCATTTTTGTTCATTGGACCTTCATATTACCTTCACGCATTCATTTTCACCTTCACGTCACCTTTATATTTCATGGATGCTGATTAGTTTCACGCGAAAACGTTCACCTGATGTTCACGTAACGTTCACAAAACGTTCACGTGAATATTTTAAGGTCGTTTTTGCTCCATGAGAAGCGATGGTTATGGGGTTTGCAAAATTCGGTTGGAAAGAGGATCCTTTTACGCTCAAGATAAGCCCGAAGCTTTTCACTGGTTATGAAGAGCAGGTAAAGGCCGCCTTGGAGCACATAGAAAACCGCCACAAGGTTGCACTGGTCACAGGTTCGACCGGCGCAGGGAAGACCCATCTGCTCAAATGGTTGGAATATACGTTGGACAAGTCCGCGCGCTTGTACGTTAGCAAGCCGCCCGCCAAGCCCGAGGAATTCATAGATATTTTCACGGACCTGTTCGGCCTCGGCCTGATGGACAGGATTTTCAACCGCCGGCCCAACCTGTACAACCTGCCCCAGTACATCAACTCTCACTTACGGGGAACGCATCTGGTGTTTTTGCTTGACGAGGCGCACGAGACCGACCGCAACGTCCTGGAATGGCTCCGCGTTTTGCTGGACCAGATAGATTCGGCCAGTCTGATAATGGCCGGGCTGCCGAGCCTCGAGTCAAAAGTGAGGGATGAGCTCCAGACGCTTGACCAGCGCATAACGACGAGAATCACGTTGACCGCGCTTGACCGGGCGAACACGAGGGCCCTGATACGGAAGCGGATTGAGGAGGCCGGCGGAACGGACATACGTCCGTTCACGGATTCGGCCGTGGAAATAATTTACAGCCGCACCGGCGGTTTCCCGCGCGAGGTCCTGAAGATGTGCGACAGGTTGGTCCACGAGGCTGTCGAGAAGAACTGGGAGACCATAGAGGCCGCGAACATAGAGGAATACAGGGAGGTCCCCCAGCCGAAAGTGAGACTTGAGGAAGCTGTCGTGACGTTTTCTCCGAAGCCGCCCACGCAGGACAAGATAGACACCCTTCCGTTCAAGCAGCGGCAGATACTTGAAACGCTGGAAAAGACCGATTGGCTCACGCCCACCGCGATAGTGGAGCAGATGGGTGTTGAAGGTTACGCGTCTAAGTCGCACGCCATCCGTTCAGTCAATAATATTCTTCACCGCCTGAACCAGGATGGTTTCGTGGTTCGCGAGAGCCGCGGCAAGGCGTTCATGTATTCTTTGACGCCCAATATCAGGACGATGTTCGTGCAGAAGTAGCCTATTCCTTGTTCAACGTGACCGGCATCGAAGCCGATCCGGAGCAGCAGCTTGACGTTTCTCCGAGCGTGCCCGTTATGGTGTTCCCGCTCAGCGAGCCCGTGAACGCGCCCGCGTAGTCGCTGCCTCCCGCCGTGTAGAAGTGCTCAGTGAATGCCATATTGCTCGTTGTGCCCGAAATTGTCGCGGTTCCGTCCATCGGCACCTGGCTGTTCAGGCACATGTCGGGATTTGACATTGCGGTCGACGTGAACGTGCCGCTTACTGTTGCCGTTCCGCTTATTGAGCCGTCCGCCGCTTGCTCCGTATCCATACTTATCGTGCCCGAAAAACCGTCGCTAAACGAGCAGCCGTCGTATTTATCATATGTCGCTCCGCCGCTGAACGAGCCGCTGTAAGTCGCTACGGTCGGGGCAGGCGGCGCGGCCGCTTCAACGTCGATTTCGACATTTGCGCAAGA
>Ga0209777_10000155_pt1 | contig 117551 bp, 96 predicted proteins | sample FrelakmetHBP12HB_FD_187147 | JGI IMG/M metagenome (GOLD analysis project Ga0209777, IMG submission 187147) | Freshwater lake sediment microbial communities from the University of Notre Dame, USA, for methane emissions studies -HBP12 HB (SPAdes)... | ecosystem: Environmental > Aquatic >...
CTTTCGCCCCGTGCCGGGGCTTGGTGAATCTGGCGACTCCCCATGGCTCACGCCATGGGCTACTCTCTTGCGCTCTTACGAGCTTTGATTTGGACACTACAGAATCCCCACTTTCTTGTCGCACACCCCGGCTGCGTTGTAAGTGCATTGACGAGCGCGCTTCACACGACTGCAAGCGCTATTGCTGCTCCAGGCGGCGTGTCAGAACCGCCGTGCCGGAGGCGAGACTGAGGGCGGGTCCCAGGCGAGTGGCTTTCCAACTTACCTCGAGCGTGTCGGGTGAGCGGAGGCGAAGGCTGACCTCACCCGAGGCGTCACCGGCGCCTGTCCATGGCAGCGTGGAAGTGCCGGCCGGCCCCTCGAAGGCGAAAAGCACATCCGGAGAGATGGCGCGGTCCTCCACTTTGTACCGCGCGCGATACCGGCCGCGAAGTGTTCCGTCCCGGGCGGCGATGAACAGCTCAATGAACTCGGGCGGGTAGAGCAGGCGCGCGCCGGGGGTAGAGAATTTCGGCTGGACATAGATCCACGCTCCGGCGAAGGCACGCCACGGGACTTGGGGTCCGGCGGCTGCATCGGCACCCGATGCCGGCGTTTCAGTACCGGGTGCGGACGCGGGGTTCGGCTGAGAAACCGTGACCGCCGGAACCGCTCCCGGGTCCGAGGTGCCCGCTTGGGCAATGGGAGGCTGGTCCGAGTCGACCGAGGCATTCGCCGCCGCCGCATCGGGTGGATCCTGGGGACTGACCACTCTGTCCTGCAGCGAAGCGGAGTGGACAGAGCGGTCTGTCCCCGGCACCGTCGAGGTCTCCGGAGGCCGGACAGGGCTTGCACGCGGGCGTCGCACGCGCTGCTTCGGCAAGAAATCGCTGGTCGAAGCAGGGGCTATGGATGGCGGGGCGGACGACACCCGGGGGTTTGGCGAGGGAAGCGAGATCGTGTAGATCAGAACACCGGCGAGCGCGGCGCAGCCTGCGGCGGCCATCCAGGCCTCCTTTCTCCAGACGCGACGGGCGGGCCCGGCGAGGGCGCGATCGTAAGCGATACGGGAAGCCGGGTCGGTCAGGACGGCGCAGATGCCGTTGAGCCTCTTCATCTCCCTCTCGGCGACGGCACGAAGCGCCTCGTCCTGCTGTTGATCGGGATGCAGCAGGCGTGCCAGCGAACGCCACCCCTGCCGGATCTGTTCCGGTGAGGCATAGCGGGGTACGCCGAGTTCCTCGTAATAGTCCACGGGCTTCCGTATTATCGGCGGGCGGGAAGCGGGACTTTACGTGCCGGCAAAACGCGTCACGCGCACCGGTCAGGGCGTCACCAGCACCTTGCCGAACTGCTCCTTGTTCTCCAGACGCTCGTGTGCGGCGCGGATCTCCGCCAGCGGATAGACCCGGTCGATCACCGGGTGAATCTGCTTGCGGAAGATGAACTCGAGCACCTTGTGCAGGTCGCCCATGGTGCCCATGAACGAACCCAGCACCGATTGCCGCCGGTTGAACAGGAACCGCAAATCGATACGAGCGTCGTACCCCGTAGTCGCGCCGCAGGTGACCAGCCGGCCCGAGGGAGCCAGCGATTGCATGCTCTTGGTCCAAGTCGCCGTCCCGACGTGCTCGAAGACCACATCGACGCCGCGGCGATTGGTGATGCGCCTCACCTCGGCCGCAATGTCCTGCTGGTAGTGGTCGATCACGTAAGCGGCGCCGAGGCGGCGCGCGGCCTCCATCTTGGCCTCGCCGCCGGCGGTGGCGATCACGCGGCAGTGGAACAGGTCCGCCAGTTGGATGGCCGCCGACCCCACGCCGCTCGAGGCGGCAAGAACCAGAACGTCCTCGCCTGGCTGAAGGTTTGCGCGCGTGAAAAGCATGTGCCAGGCCGTCAGGAACACGAGCGGCACGGCTGCGGCCTCCTCGAAACCGAGGTCCGCGGGCAACGGGATGACGCTGTACTCGGGCGCGGCGACGAACTCGGCACAGCCGCCGTCCACGCCGAGTCCGAAAATCGTATAGCGGGGACATTCGTTATCGTGGCCCGAGAGGCACATGGCGCACTGGCGGCAGCTCAGACCAGGAGAAAGAAGAACCCGGTCGCCTTCTTTAACGCGCCAGCAAAGACTCCCAACAGCCACGACCTCGCCCGCAATGTCGCTGCCGGTGATGTGCGGCAGTTGGATGCCGGGGAGACCCTTGCGGACCCAGAGGTCCAGGTGGTTCAGGGCGCAGGCGCGCACGCGCACGAGGACCTGGTCGGGCTTGATGACGGGGTCGGCGGCGTCCTCGTAACGCAGGACCTCGGGTCCGCCATGCTCGTGAATTCTTGCCGCTTTCATGCCTCTGTTGTAGCGCAGAGGCCACGTGCCGCGTTGGGCGTTCGCACGCGGGCGCTCACCCCGCTACGCCTCCGGAGCCTCGGCCGCCTGCGCCGGCGGCTCTGGATGGCGCTCCTCTGCCGGAGAATCCGGCTCGCGATCCGGCTCCAACGCGGCCGGCTCTCGAGATGCAATCGCCTCCGGAGCGGCCGCTGCCGGTGTGATCGACACGAGCCCGGCCGCGGACTCAGGTTCTTCGACAACCGGCGCGGAAGCCTCAGCGGCCGGCGCCGGTCGCATCGCCCGGTAGACTTCGGTTTGGCCTGCGAAGAACAGCAGGCGCACCCAGACGCGCAGGGCGACGTAAACCTGCTGCACGATCAGAACCACCAGCAGGAGGCCGATACTGTTTCGGGGCAGGGCAGCGGAGAGCACCCAGTAAACGGCCGCGAGCAGAATCGAGAGCAGCAGCACGAGCCCGTACGTGCTGGTCGTGAGGCCGACGTTCGAGAACACAAACCGGCAAGAGCGCAGCACCGAGCGCGCCGTCTTTCGCGTATCCTCCACTACAACCCGGATGCGGGCATAGTCGAAGATCATGTTCAGCAGGAGCAGCAGCAGCACGACGAATGCGGCGCGGAACCAGCCGAAGATCACCAGCGGGTGCTCCTCCATGCCTTCGCCCCAGATTTTGCGGGCGGCCGCGGCGAGCCCCGCGCCGGCCAGCAGCGCGATCGCGTAGGCTGCCAGCGACCAGAGGAGGACGCGCAGTAAACGCCAGAAGTTGCGGCCGCAGCCCGCCCAGAAATCCGCAGCCGTGCCCGTGCCGTCCGCAATGGCGAATAAGGACACGACGCCGCCTGTGAAGAAGGTCGAGAGCAGCAGATAGAGTACGCCGCACGCGATGAGGATCGGCGCTATAGCGAAGGTCGCATTGCCCGTGGCGGCAAAGTACTCCGCCATCCACGCGATATCGAAGTTGCCGAACATACGGGCGGCCCAGAGCGAATGGCCGAGGTCGGCCTCGAGCAGGACGGCGATGGGGAGGACGGCCACGAGTGCGAATGCGATGGTGAGCAGCCAGATCAGCAGCCACACGCGCCAGGAGCGGTTCACTGCTCCGGCGCCACGGACGACGGCGGCAAGGGAAGTCATCGGGGCCTCCTGACAGCGGGACGAACGGCAACGATGTGCCGGCAGACTCTTCTGAACGATTCGGGATTTCGCATGGCGCGCTCCTAGGCGATCGATGCCACGGCGAGCAGAAGCTGCTCGGCCCAAAAGACCAGGTTTTCGGTCCATTTCATGACCGGCCGTGCCTGCGGCTTCATAGTCCGGCCGTTGTTGGCGTACCTGACGTCGAGCAGGATCTTGCGGTCCGGATCAACGGTCGCGGCTGCCACCGCGGCCGGGCCGGTGAACTTGAAATCGGCCCAGCGATAGCGGCCGTCCCACTCCCGGTTGACGAACTTGCCATCGGTGAAGCGCACGCGAAGCTCAACCGGCACGATGGCCTCGCCGTAGCGGCGGACACGCACCTTCGATTCGTACTCCTTCTTTCCTTCGGGCTTCTCCGAGGTGATGTCGCTGACGCCGTAATCCACCACGTTGGAGCCGAACACGAACTGGTCGAAGAACCACTTCATGTCTCGGCCCGAAACCTCGTTCACCACCTTGAGAAAGTCGAGCGAAGTCGGATGCCGGTAACGCCAGCGCTGGTGGTACGTGCGCATGACGCGGGCCATGGTCTGGCGGCCGAGGATGTTTCCCAGGGTCGTAAGCGTGATGCCCGGACGCACGTACGAGTTCACGCCGTAGCTCATCCCGCTGTAATACTGCCACGCGTTGCGCACCATCTCGTCAACCTTGGGATCCACGACGTATGCGGCGCGGTTTAGGTCCATCTGCGGCGCAAAAGGCGAAGCGACGAACCTCGTCAGCGGCACGCTGAGGAGCCGGAACGGCAGGCGCTGCGCGCCATAGGCAAGGTCGAGGATGGTGTCGGTGGAATACGTGTTGAATCCCTCGTCGAGCCACGACTCTTCGAACTCGTTGTTGCCCACCAGTCCGTACCAGAACTGGTGGCCGAACTCGTGCACGATCACGCCCTCCGGCGAATGCACGTAGGGGTCGTCGAGCCAGGACGTTCCGCCGGTGATGAGCGTGGGGTATTCCATGCCGCCCGCTTGCATTCCGTTGTGGGGCGGATCCACGAGGGTGATGGTCTTGTAGGGATACGCTCCGTACCAGAGGCCGAAGTACTTGATGCCGGTGCGCAGGGCGCGGAATTGCCGCTCGGTCTGAGCCGCGTGCTCCGGCTGCAGCAGAATGATCATTTCAACCGGTGTGAGCCGGACTTCGCTCTGGGGAAGACCGAGCAGCCTGGCCGTGTCGGCCAGCTCGGCAGGAGTCACCTCGCGCGCCGGGTCGAACGTCCGGGTGATCCGCAGGCAGGTGGGCTGCGCCGTCCACGCAAACTCGTGTACATCCGCCTGGACGAAGCGGTGGGTCGCCGTGCCGGGCAGCGCGCCGGCCTTCGTTTCCTGCTCCACTCCCGTAGCGCCTACGACATACTCCGATGGCGTGGTGATCGAAACGTCGAAGCGCCCGTAATCGGCGTAAAACTCGCTGTGGGCGTGAAACTGGTGGCAGTTCCAATGGCCGGCGGTGGAATAGCGGTCGCCCGCGGTCTCCCAGACGCCGATCTTCGGGAACCACTGCGCAACCATGTAGAACGTGCCGTGGTATCCCGTGCGCGCCACGACGTGCGGCAGCTTCGTGTAGAAGTCGATGTCGAGCGTGATCGAGCCGCCGGCGCGGACTGGCTGCGGCAGCGCCACGGAGATGACCGTCCGGTCGTCGGCGTTGTCATCATCGGGATGAATGAACTTGATCGCCGGGGTGAGGTCCGCGCCGCCTGCAATCTCGAGCCGCTTCACATCGATGTGCCCCCAGCCGTTGTCCTTCAAGCGGCTGTCGGCGCGTCCGCCCTCGCGTACGAAAGTGCTTTTCGCGTCGCGAAAGGCGTTCATGTAGAGATGGAACTGCAGCTCACGAATCTCGTCCTTGGACACGTTGTGCCATATAAGGGTTTCGTGGCCCTCAACGGCGTGGTCTTTCGGAACGAGCTTCGCCGAAATACGGTAGTCCACGATGTTGCGGCCATCGGCCGCGAAGGCGGCCGCTGCGGCCAGAAGAAAAATCGAAAGAGCACGCATAATCACCGTCCGAGCGACTGGTTGATTTTGATCCCGAATGACGCCGCTTCGCGCAGGATGGCGTCGTAGTCGAGCGTTAGGGGCCGGCGGTCGCGCAGGAGGAGGCGGCCATCGACCATGGCGTCGCGCACATCCGCGCCCTTGAGGGCGTAGACGAGCTGCGACATGGCGTTATACAGTGGCGCCGCGTTGGGCACGTCCAGGCGTACCGTGATCAGATCGGCGCGCTTGCCTGGCTCGAGCGAACCGGTGAGCCGTTCGAGCCCGAGCGCGCGCGCGCCGTTGATCGTCAGCATCGCGAAGACTTCCGGGGCGGGGAGGACCTGAGGGTCCCCTGTCGTCACCTTCTGCAGCTTGGCGGCCAGGCCGGCCTCTTCGAACAGGTCGAAATCGTCGTTGCCGCCCGCCGGACCGTCGGTGCCGGCGCCAACCACCACGCCCGCCGCAAGCATCTTCACAACCGGCGCGACGCCGCTGGCCAGCTTCGTGTTGCTCGAGGGGCAGTGCGCCACCGCGACTCCGCGCTGTTTGAGTAGCGCGATGTCGGCGTCGTCCACCCAAACGCAGTGTGCGGCCAGGGTGCGGCCGCCGAGGACGCCCCAGCGGTCCAGAATCGCGACCGGCGTCGCGCCAAACCTGGTCCGGGACTCCTCCACCTCGCGCTGCGTTTCGGCAAGATGCGTAAGCAGCGGGACGCCGTAGCGGTTCGCGAGTGCGCGCGAGGCGCGCAGCGTGGCCTCGGAGTTCGTGTAAAGCGCGTGCGGCGCCACCGCGGGCGTGATCAGCGGATGATTGCGGAAGCGCTGGATGTAACGCTCGGCGTACTCGAGCGCGCCGGCGGGCGTGGCCGCGTCCGGAACCTTGAAGCCGATGATGGTCTCGCCGAGCACGCCGCGCAGGCCGGCACGGGCCGTCTCCTCCGCGATGACATCCTCGAAGTAGTACATGTCGGCGAAGGTCGTTGTCCCGGAGAGCAGCATTTCGAGACAGGCCAGCCGCGTCCCGGCCCTGACAAACCCCGGGTTTACGTTCTTGGCCTCCGCGGGGAAGATGTACTTCTCGAGCCAGTCCTGAAGACGCAGGTCGTCGGCAATGCCCCGCAGCAGAGACATCGGCACGTGCGTGTGGGCATTGATCAGGCCGGGAGCGATGAGCGCCCCGGGGCGGTCGAGGCGCTCGCGAGCCTGATACCGGTGGTCGATCGCAGCGCGGGGTCCGACCTCGACGATGCTGCCGCCACGGATCGCGACCGCGCCGTTCTCGATGACGCGGCGCGCCGGATCCATCGTGACCACATAGCGGGCGGTCCAGATCCAATCCACCGGCTCGGCCGCGCCAGTGTGCTGTTTTCGAAATGTCTGGGCGATGAGGGTGGGGCGGGCGCCCTCGCCCGCGCCGGGCCCCCAGGCCCGGCCAGGCGGCGACCAGGGGGTCGCCGCGCGGACCAGGGGGTCCGCCCCACATTTGTCAGGAGACAGAACACCAGCGGCCGCAGCAAACAGAACGGCGAGCGCAGCGAGGCGGGACCATAAGCGGATCGCGCGCACGCCTCTCATCTCCGCTGTGGCGCACGCTTCAGCGTGCGGGCGGGCTTCAGCCCGCCATCCCCGGTCTTCGCGTTCATTCGAGAGAGGTCGCATCAAAGGGCTTTGGAAAGAGCGCGGAAAGGCGCCAGGTCTCTGTGCGGCCACCAGTATCCGCCAGGATGATCTCGATGTCGCCGCAGAACTCCCAGAGAATCTGCCGGCACGCGCCGCACGGAGGAGTCAAGGTCGGGCTTTCCGCCGCAACCGCAATTCGCCTGAATTGCCGGACGCCTTCAGATAGCGCTTTGAACACGGCCACCCGCTCCGCGCAGACAGTGAGGCCGTAAGTCGCATTTTCGATGTTGCAGCCTGTGTAGATCCGCCCGGCATCGTCCTCGAGGGCGGCCCCGACGCGGAAGCCCGAGTAGCGCGCGCAGGCGTGGCTGCGGGCCTCGAGCGCGGCTGCGACGAGCGGATCCATTCAGTCCTCCAGTTGCGGCAGCAGCGCCTTCAGCAACCGCACGAGCGTGCCGCGCACCATCTCCCCGGTCTCGAGCACTTCCTGGTGGCTGATCTTCTGCGGCAGAATGCCCGCGGCCATATTGGTGACGCAGGAGATCGCCAGCACGCGCCGGCCCATGTGGTTGGCAACGATTACCTCCGGCACTGTGGACATGCCCACCAGGTCCGCGCCGATCGCGTGGAGATACCGGATCTCGCCTGGCGTCTCGTAGCTGGGACCCAGCATGGCGGCGTAGACGCCTTCCTGGAGCGTGATGCCGAGCCCGGCGGCGATCTCTTTCGCCCTGCGCCGCAACTCGGCCGGGTAAGCCTCCGACATGTCGGGGAAGCGAGGCCCGAGTAATTCATCATTCGGACCGACCAGAGGGTTCGAGCCCTGCAGGTTGATGTGGTCTGAAATCAGGACCAGCGCACCGCGGCCGTACTCCGGGTTGATGCCCCCCGCCGCGTTCGTGAATACGAAAGTGCGGACGCCCAGCGCCGCCAGCACGCGCGCGCCGAACGTCACCTGCGCCTGCGTGTATCCCTCATAGAGGTGCACGCGGCCGGACATCACCGCCACCCGCGTCGTGCCGATCGAACCGCACACCAGCGTTCCGGCGTGCCCTGCAGCCGTGGAACGGGGCCAGCCGGGGATCGTCGAGTAGGGAAGTGAGAGGCAGCCGTCCAATTCGCTCGCGAAAGCGCCGAGGCCGCTGCCGAGCACTACAGCGACCTTCGGCCCGGGCGCCAGCCGCGGTTTCAAGAAGTCGATTGCGTCTTGCAGCATAAGACTACCACGCTAGTGGGCTACATCCGAATTGTCTCGAGTCAGTGTGGGGCGGGCGCCCTCGCCCGCGCCGGGCCCCCAGTTCTGCGTCTAGGTTTCGACATCTCAGCACGGCACTCCTCCGGTCCCGCTCCCCTCGCGCTCCCAAACCAACACCTCCGCTTTGTATCAGGGCATGGCTTCAGCCGTGCCGCAACGTCAGGCCAACCACCGGGCTTTAGCCACTGTTGGTTGTTCGTCGGGGTGACGACGAACGTTCGCGCCGAATCGGAGTCTTGTCGCGCGGGTCTTGCCATCGCCGGGGGCTAAAGCCCGATTGTCTTCCGTACCGGTGCGGCACGGCTGAAGCCATGCCCTGATACAAAGCCGATCAATTCCTGATGCCTCCCAAATGCAGAAACTACCTCGCCGGGCTCCGGCCCGACCTGCCTGCGGCGGGCGAGGAGGTCCGCCCCACATCTGTCAGTACTTCGATGCCACGACATTACAGCAGCATCCCCGCGATGCAGGCCGACATGAAGTTCGCCATCGTGCCCACGGCGACGGCGCGCAGCCCGAGTCGCGCCACGTCGGACTTCCGACTGGGCGCCAGAGCTCCGATCCCGCCGATTTGGATCGCGATCGAACTGAAGTTCGCAAAGCCGCACAGCGCATACGTCGCGATGGTGAACGACCGCGGGTCGAGCGACGCCTTCATCGGCCCGAGGTTCAAGAATGCCACGAATTCATTGAGCACCAACCGCGTGCCAAGCAGGTTGCCCACCGCCGCCGCATCTTTCCAGCTCACACCCAGCAGCCACGCGACCGGCGCGAACAGGACGCCGAAGATCCCCTGCATGGTGGGCGGCAGCCAGCCGAGCCCGGGCAACGTGTGCAGCCAGCCGAGCCCGCCGTTCATCATCGCAATCAGCGCGAGGAAAGCGATCAGCATGCCCGCGATGTTGATCGCGAGGTGCACGCCGTCCCCCGCGCCGCGCGCCGCGGCGTCGATAATGTTCACGCCCGGCTTTTCCACCTTGATCTCAACCTTGCCCGCCGTTTCGGGACGGTCCACCTCGGGCATGAGCATCTTGGCGAGCATGATGGTCGCCGGGGCCGTCATGATCACCGCGGTGAGCAGATGTTTGATGTCCACCTGCGCGATCTTGACGTAAGCCGCCATCACCGCGCCGGACACGTGCGCCATGCCGCTCACCATGATCGTGAAAAGTTCCGATTGCGTGAGGCGGGGAATGAACGGGCGGATGGTGAGTGGCGCCTCGGTCTGGCCCATGAAGATACTGGCGGCCACGTTCGTCGATTCCGCGCCGCTTGCGCCCATCACTTTCTGCATCACGATCGCCATCGCCTTGATGACGATCTGCATCACGCCCAGGTAGTACAGGATGGAGAAGAACGACGCGATGAAAATGACGATCGGCAGCACCTGGAAGGCAAAGACGACGCCGAACGGCCCGCTCTTCACGCCCAGCGGCCCGAAGACGAAGTTGCTGCCCGCCTCGGCGTACGCCAGCATGGCGTTCACGGCAACGCTCGCCGCCTGAAACAGCTTCCCGAAATCGGTCTTCAGGACGAGAAAGGCGAAGCCGAATTGCAGGCTGAGGCCCCACAGGATGATGCGCGGCTGAATCGCGCGCCGCTTCGAGGAAAAGAGGAAGCAGACGGCCAGTACTGCGAGCAGTCCCGAGATGCCCGTGAATCGACCCATTCTGTGAAGGGTCTAGCCTACCACTTCCAGGATCAGCTCGCGCTCCTCGGGCGGATGGGTAGAAATGCGGAATGCGTCTTCGACAAGCTGGGCGGCCTCGTCCAGGCGGTCTTCCTTCGTGTAGTAGAGCCGGCAAAGCACGGCGCCCGCATCCACTTTCTCGCCGACCTTCACCTCGAGGATGACGCCGACCGCGGGATCGATCGCCTCGTCCTTCAGGTCACGGCCCGCGCCCATCATGCTGGAAGCCAGGCCGATGTCCTCGGCCGCGATGGCGCTCACGAAGCCCGCGCGAGGCGACGCGATTTCCCGCGCGCCCGTGGCGTTCGGCAGGAGGTCGAAGCGGTCCAGCACGTTCGGGTTCCCGCCCTGCGCCTGGATCACTTCTTTGAACTTGTTGTATCCGGAGAGGTCGAGCAACTTGCGCTGCGCCAGCTCCCGGGCGTCTTCGATGGTGGAGGTAACCTTGCCCAGGTAGATCATCCGCGAGGCCAGCTCGAGCGAGAGCCGCGTCAGGTCGTTCGGTCCGGCGCTTTGCAGGGTCTGCGAAACTTCCATCACCTCCAGCGCGTTGCCGATGGCGTACCCGAGAGGCTGGCTCATGTCGGTGATCAGGGCCTGCACGCGCTTATCGGCGCGGCGCCCGATGCCAACCATCATCTGCGCAAGCCGGCGCGCATCCACCTGCCGCTTCATGAATGCCCCGGAGCCGACCTTCACATCGAGGACGAGCGCATCGATCGAGGCCGCCAGCTTCTTCGCCATGATCGAAGACGCGATCAGGGGAATCGATTCGACTGTCGCGGTGGCGTCCCGCAGGCCGTAAAGCTTCCCGTCCGCCGGCGCGAGCTCGACGGTCTGGCCGATGAAAGCGAGTCCCGTGCGGGCCAGTTGCGCCTTGAACTCCTCAACGGTGAGATCCGTCCGTAAGCCGGGGATGGCCTCGAGCTTGTCGAGGGTGCCGCCGGTGTGACCAAGCCCGCGGCCGGAGATCATCGGGACGATAACGCCCGCGGCCGCAGCCAGAGGGGCGGCAATCAGGCTGGTCTTGTCACCCACGCCCCCTGTGGAGTGCTTGTCCACCTTGACGCCGGGAATGGAGGAAAGGTCCAGAACCTCGCCCGAGCGCACCATGCAGTCGGTAAGCGCGCTGGCTTCCCGGTCGGACATCCCCTGGAAACAAGTCGCCATCAGAAAGGCGGCCATCTGGTAGTCTGGGATATCGCCGCGGGTGTAGCCCTCGACGAGGGCGGCGATCTCCTGCGGAGTCAGTTCTTCAGCTTCCCGCTTGCGGTGGATCAAGTCGACAGTTCTCATTACAGAACACTCAGGCTAACATCTTACATCCCTTAAAGTAAAGGTTTGACAACAGTTTACCGCGACCGCGGCGGCCACGGTGCGGTAGCTAGGCCACCGGCGAGATCTCCGGCAACGACGCCCGGTACTTGCCTGAGAAAATCTCCCGGAACATCGTCAATACCTCGCAGTGGATGAGGCCGTTATCGGCCAAAAGGTGCGCTCCCGTGACGGAAGCAGGTCCGCCGTTCATATCGGACACCGCGCCGCCGGCCTCGGACACCAACAGGATTCCGGCGGCCATGTCCCACGGCTTGAGTCCGAACTCCCAGAACAGATCCAGCCGCCCGCACCCGACATAGGCCAGGTCGAGCGCCGCCGAGCCGCCCCGCCGAACGCCGTGCGAGAACATCGCCATCTGGTAGTAGAAGTAGACGTTCACGTTCTGGTGCCGCTTGCGGCTGGGAAAGCCGGTCGCGGCGAGCGAGTCTTCGACACGCGCCGCCTTCGAGACGTGAATCCGCCGGTGGTTCAAATACGCCCCCGACCCGCGTTCGGCCGAGAACATCTCGTCCCGCAGAGGATCGTAAATGCAACCCGCGATCAGCTCACCCTTGCGCTCGAGGGCGAGGGTCACATTGAACATGGGGAAGCCGTGGGCGAAGTTCGTGGTACCGTCCAGCGGATCGACATACCAGCGGCACTCGGACTTGCCGTCGTGCCCGCCGCCCTCTTCCGCCACGATCGAGTGGCTCGGAAAATGGGTGCTGAGACGCTCGACGATGAGGCGCTCCGAGGCACGGTCGGCCTCGGTCACCAGGTCGTACTCGCCTTTCAGTTCGAAAGCTACCCGCCGTTCGTAGTGATTCACCAGCAGGGCGCCCGCTTCGCGCGCAATCTCCATGCTGGTTTCGAGGTAAGAAGGCATGAAATCATCAGCTTAGCAGAAGCTGGAACCTGGGGGACTCACGAATCCGTCCTGAGCGCAGCGCAGGGACGGATCCGTCTGTCACCGGATTCTTGGTCAAGAGTGGCGCGGATCGCATCGTTTGAGGCGGCAGGCCCATGGACGGACCCGCTGTGGCGGTCCCGCTACTCCGTCTCGTAAATGTACTTGATCTCGTGCTTGTAAACGAAAAGGTTGGGATGATCCGGCTCCCGCGTGATCCGGATGAACGAGTGATCGTAGTACTCGACCGTTCCCGAAATCTCTTCGTTGTTTCGCAGGCGCACGGTAACCGGGATGTGGTTTTCGATCAGGTACTTAAGGTATCGCACCTCTTCCAGCGTCTGCTCTGGAGCGCGCGAGGACTTCGCGGCCGGAGGCTTGCCGCCCGAAGCGGGAGGCCGGCCGCCTTTGTGATGATTTCCGTCGCGAATCGGCGGCTTGCCGTTCCCGCGATTTCCGATCTGATCGTCTCGCATGGTGCAGTGCTTTCTCTGAATACTCCCGAAGGCGGCGGGGGCCTCGTCAGGAAACCCGTCTCCAGCCCTTGGGGCGAGGAGCGTCCGCCGGTTTCGAGCGACGTGTCCGGGTCTCCTCCGTCTCCCCATAATATCCGCTGCGCGCGGAAACCCGCAAATCCTGCCGCTTGAGCCTCACCGTGATGTTGTGAAAAGGCTCCTTGGTGGCAGGCACGTTTTTCGGGTAGTACCCCAGCAGGTACTGCGTGCGGAGGTCGCGCAAGATGCCGGTGAACGCGGCGTCGAGGGCTTCGCCGAGCGTGGGCGCAAACACCCGGCCGCCCGTGCCCGCGGCCAGCATCGTCAGGGCGTGCTCACCGCCCGTGTTCCGGCCGGGATCGTTCGAAATAGGAATCACTAGCACGGGATACAGCACCGAATCCGCCATTTGGGCGGCGCGCAGCGCATCGTGAAAGTTCTTCGCGCTCGTGGTGTCTCCCCCGTCTGTCACGATGATGATCGCGTGCCGGCCCTCCCGTTCCTCGATCCTCTCGCTGACCAGGTAAATGGCATCGTAAAGACTCGTGCCGCCCTCGGACCGGATGCCGCGCAATGCGTGCTCCAGACGCTCCGCGCGGTTCGTGAACTCCGCCAGTACCGTCGTTTCCCAGTTGAAAGCGTAGAGCGACGCCGCGTCCGCGGGATTGCCTTCCTTGAAAAGCGCGCGGAAAAAGCGGTCCACGGACTCGACCTCGTACTTCAGGTCGATGCCCGTGGAGGCGCTCGTATCGATCATCACGGATACCGACAGCGGCTGTTCCGTGTGGTGCTCGAAAACCGTGAGTTGCTGGAGAACGCCGTTGTCGAAAACCTCAAAATCGTCCTTGTTCAGGTCGCCGATGAGTTGGCCCGAGGCGTTCTTCACTGTGGCGAGGATGCGCACCAGCCGGACGTCCACGCTGAAGGTGGGCTGCTGCTCCTGCCCGGCGAGCGGCGCGAGCAACAGCGCTCCGAACGCTCCGGCAATCCACTTCCGGTGCGCCATCATGATTCGCTGAGGCGCTTGTCCCACTCGCCCTCTACCCAAACCTCGCCATCGGCGAAGTGCTCTTTCTTCCAGATCGGGACGCTGCGTTTCAGCCGGTCGATCCCCTCGATCGCCGCCTCGAACGCCGCCTTGCGGTGCGGCGCGGAAACCACCACGGCCACGCTCGTCTCGCCGATGAGCATGCGGCCGAGGCGGTGCACCATCGCGACGCGCGTGATCTCGAACTCGCGCGCCAGCGCCCCTCCGATCTCTGACATCACCTTCACCGCCATCCCCTCGTAGGCCTCGTAGTCCAGGTGCGAGGTGCGGCGGCCATTGGTGTTGTTGCGGACGGCGCCTTCGAAGGTGACGATCGCTCCGTCTTCGCCGCGCAGCACCCGCGAAGCGAGAGCGCGCACGTCGATCGGCGACCTCGTCAGCGCAAAGAAATGACCCGCGGGGTTTATCTCCACGCTCACGATGTACTCCGGCGCGCCGCCGCTCACCGGAGGCAGCAGAGCGACCTCATCGCCCTCGGCCAGGGCGTCCGAGCGGCGCACGAAGTGCTGGTTGCGCGCGAGCAGGATGCTGCGGCCCATCTCACGGAGCCTCGGGTGGGTGGCGGCGTAGTGGTCGAATACGGTGCAAGCCGGGGCGCCCGCGGGGAGGTCAAGGACGTCTTCCGCCTTCCCGGCCACTTCTTTCAATATGCCGAAAAACAATACCCTTACGCGCACTTTGATCCTTACTAGCGTATCAGACGGGTCGGAAGGTAATCGGGTTGCCGGGGATCAAGCGACTTCGGCGCTTGTATTCTCTTTGGGGCACAGACACCCTGGTCTGCGAGTCTTTGGGGGGCAGACCCCCTGGTCTGCGAGCCGACCCCCAGGTCGGCTCTCTGCGCGCGATCGCCGTGCACGCCTCTCAATCCGACCGAGCCGCTGCCCCCTTGCTTCCTGCCTCTGGCTACCGCACCACTCCGAACAGCGCGTGGTACTTCTGGGGCAGCCGCGTGGGCCGCAGGTTCGTCCCGCAGAGCACGTGTTTGGAATACCCCTTGGCCAGAACGCGGTCGTCACCCGCGCGCCGCATCTCGTAGCCAAACGTGATGGTCCGTGTGGTCGCCTCTTGAACCGAGGTGCGGATGATCACCTCGTCCTCGAAGCGGGCCGGATACAGGTAGCGGCAGTGGCACTCGGCTACGGCCAGGACAACGTGGTCGTCCCGTTCCATATCGCGGTAGTTGAACCCCACCGCCTTGCAGTACTCGACGCGCCCCACCTCCATCCACACCAGGTAGTTCGAGTAGTAGACCACACCCATCTGGTCGGTCTCGGCATAGCGGACCCGCAGCCGCGCTTCGTGGAACGGCAGGACGTCAGGTTCGGCGGCTGTCTTTCGGTGCGGCATGGGCGAAACGTGAATTATACCGAACCGGCGCACCGAGTCCGGCGCGCCGCGCTTCTGATAACGTGAAGTGCGATGATCAGTACCGGCTCGTGCGGCCACATCGCTGCGCGAATATCATCGACGCTGCTCGGAGTCTCTGCCGCCTTCCTTTTTGCGGGTGCGATTGGCCCGGCCCAGAACCCGCAACCGGCGCCGGTGGCCCAGGAACCGCTCGTGCGCGTGAACGTGGATCTCGTGCAGGTGGACGCCGTCGTCACGGACGCAAAGGGGAATCACATCACGGATCTGAAGCCGGAGGAGGTCGAGATCCTCGAAAACGGCAAACCGCAGCCGATCACCAACTTCTCTTTCATCGCGGGCGAAACACCAACGCCGCCGGGCAGCGCCCCAGCTCTGCCGCTCAACCGCAGCAATGCGCCACCTCCGCCCGTCGCCCCGGCGCGCGTCGCACCCGGGCAGGCCAATCGGATAGTCGCCATCGTCGTGGACGACTTGGGCATCAGCGAGCAGAGCTTCGCGAGCATCCGCAGAGCGCTGGAGCGTTTCGTTGACGATCAGGTTGCGCCCGGCGATCTGATTGCCATCATCACCACCAGCGGCAGGCTGGGCGCGCTCCAGCAACTCACAGCGAACAAGCGCCTCCTCCGCGCCGCGGTGGCGAAGCTGCGGTCGATTCCCAATCACCGGCCCGGAGTGCAGGACGAAGACTTCACCTGTGTGTGGTTCAATCACAGGTGGCAGGACATGCCGGCGGCGGGCATTCAGTCCGAGGACGCCTGGCTGTCCATGCAGTCATGCCCGCAGTGCCCGCCGGAGACGGATCCCCAGACTGAGCTGATCAACGACCACCGGTCCGAGTACTACGGCCGGCTGACCGTGTCCGCACTTCGCCGCGTAGTGGACGGGTTGCGGGAACTCCCGGGGCGCAAGTCGATCCTGCTCTTTTCCGAAGGCATGCCGTTGATCCGCGCGCAGGGCGTCGGCGACGTGAACGAGATGCTGAAGGACGCATACAACGCCTTCCTCGCGCACGCAAACCGCTCCGGCGTTACCGTCAGCACCATCGATCCGCGAGGACTGCTCACGCTCTCCTCCACGGTCGAGCACGGCCATTCCTCAGGGGACGATTGCGCCGAAGCTCGGCAAACGGAACTGGTGAACAGCCAGCAGATCCTGGCGGAGATGGCCCGCACAACAGGCGGCCTATCCGTCAAGGACGACAGTGATTTCTCGGACGCTCTTGCCCGCATCATGGATGACCAGCTTGGCTATTACCTCATCGGTTTCAAGCCGTCCGTTCCTCCCGCGAAGGCCGCTCAGGGATCTCCACGGTTCCGCAAAATTGCGATCCGGGTGACGCGGCCGGGGCTGACGGTGCGCTTTCACTCCAGCCTGTATGAGGAGGAGGAACGGCAGTCTTCGCCCGAGGACGGCAGCCGCCGGCTCGTCGCCGCTGTCGCCTCACCCTTCGCCATCCCGAACGTCCGTGTCAGAATCTCCAGCAGGTTTTGGGATGCCGGCGGCGCCTCCGGTTCCATCCTCGATACCGTGCTGCAGCTCGATGCGCGCGACTTGGTCTTCAGCACCGGAAGCGATGGGCGGAGCAAGGCTGTTTTCGATATTCTGGCGCTGATCTATGGGGCCGAAAGCAAGCCCGTCGATACGCTCGAAAAGACCTACACGGTCACCCTGGGCGCCGACGGCTACAAAGCCGCCCTAGCCGAAGGGCTGATCCAACGGCTGGAATTGGCCGTGAAACGGCCCGGCGCCTACCAGATTCGAGCCGCGGTGCGGGACCGCCAGGCGGACCGCATCGGATCGGCCAGCGAGTTCGTCGAAGTCCCGGACCTGACCCGCGGCAGACTCGCGGTCTCCGGCATCGCGCTCAGCGCCTCCGCGGGCGCTGCCAGCCTGCTGCGGTATCATCCCGGCCAGACCGTCTTCTTCGCATATCAGGTCCTGAATGCCCAGCCGGCCGGCGATGGCTCCATTCGCGTCGAGGTCCGGGCCGCCCTCTATCGCGGCCGGCAGGCGCTGGGGACCAGCAAGCCGATGCTCGCGGATGCCAAGGGCCAGGCGGATCCTAAGCACCTGGTGATCGCCGACGATTTCCGTCTGGGGAAGCAACTGCCTCCGGGCGACTACAGCGTGCAGGTGACCGCCGTCGATAAGAACGCGCCGGCGGCGCGAGCCACGGCAACCCAATCCATCGATTTCGAGCTCACCGAATAACGAAGGCCCATAATCGCTCGAAATTCGCCGTCTCCAATTTCCCCTTGACCTGTCTACAGCTTCATACTTCAGAGTGGGAACTGGCCGATGTTTGCCGTATCCAAACTCGCCCGCCGCTGCGGCCTCAGCCGCAGCACGCTGCTGTACTACGAATCCATCGGGCTCATGAAGCCCGGCCTGCGGACCGCCGGAAACTACCGCAGTTACGGCGACAAGGACCTGCGCCGCCTGGAGCAGATCTGCAACTACCGCAACGCCGGGCTCAAGCTCGAAGACATCCGTTCGCTTCTCGAGACCGCGGGAGGCAACGCCGCGTCCGTTCTCGAGCGCCGGCTCCGCGAGCTGAACGCCGAGATCGAAACGCTGCGCTCCCACCAGCGCTCGATACTGAAACTCCTACAGACCAGTTCTTCTTGGAGGACAAAGAATATGAAAAAAGAAAAGTGGGTCGAAATCATGAAATCGGCGGGCTTCACGGAAGAGGACATGCACCGCTGGCACGCCGCGTTCGAACAGGGAGCGCCGGAGGATCATCAGGAGTTCCTGGAGTTCCTGCACATCCCGCCGGAGGAAATCAAAACCATCCGCGACTGGAGCCGGAAGGGTAAGTAACGGACCCGCTCGGCGCTTTCTTCCAGCCAGGCGCGGGCAAAGATATGGCGTTCGCGCCGCAGCCGCCCCGCGCCGCTGGAAGAACGGCTGCGGTTGGAGGAAAATGACAGAGAGTCGATGGTAACGCTGGACACATTGCGGCGGGAGAAGAAGGCCGACATTCTGCGCCTCGCGGACCTGCACGGCTGCCACAGTGTCCGTGTGTTCGGATCGGTCGCGACGGGCGAAAGCCGGCCGGACAGCGATCTGGACCTGCTGGTGGACCTGGAGCCGGGCCGAACCCTATTTGACCTGGGCGGCTTCCTGGCGGACCTGGAGGACCTACTCAGAATGGAAGTGGACGTTCACGATTCCCGCTGCATCCACCCCTACATCCGCCAGCGCGTTTTTGCCGAAGCTGTGCCGCTCTGAAGCCATGCCTGCCAAAGATCCGATCCTCTACGTGCTGCACATCAGAGAGGCTTGCAGCGCATTCTGAGGTACACAGCCGTGGCGGGTCGCCAATCGCCGTATGAGTCCATCGTCATGGACGCGGTCTGCCGCAATCTCCAGATCATTGGAGAAGCAGCACGCAAAATGGACGAGACGTTCAAACAGGCCCACCCCGAAGTGCCCTGGCGCGATGCCGTCGGCTTGCGAAACGTGATTGTTCACGTCTACGACGATCTAGTACCGGGTATGATCCGGGAAGTCGTCGAGCGTGACATCCCGCCGCTGCTCGATTCGGTGCGCCGGCTGTTGGAGAAAAGAACGGGCCAGCCAGATGAGCGCTCCAGCACGCCGCTGTGAAGCTGAAAGCTGACCGCCGATAGCCGAAAGCTGTAGTTTCGCTGACCGCTTCCCCCTACGGCCTCGCCCCGCGCAGCACCACCGGCGTTCCGTCCTTGTGCTTCGCCGGAATGCCTTTCGGGTGGCAATCCGCGCACTCCACGAAGTGAATGTTGTGCGCGCTCTTCACATCCTTGAACGTCGTATCCATCTTCTCGACGTCGATGCCGCAGTTCGAAAGCCGCGGGTGGCAGGACGCGCACGAGGCGCGGGTCTGCTGCCCGTGGCGCTGGTGGCACGCCAGGCAGCTCAACCCTTCGTGTACGCCGACGCCCGTGCGGTCGTCGCCCGAGCCCGCCTGAAGGCTCGCCACCGGCGCGTGGCACTGGTAACAGAGGCCCTGCCTCAGGTCCGGGCTCATCTTCACCTTGCGGTCGCCCTCGCGCACAGCCGGAATGGGCAGGATGGCCGTGTTGATGTACGACTGTTCGCGGCGGTCATAGAGCGCCAGCGAGGGTCGCGAAAGCTCCTGCGTGGGCCCCGGAGGAGCAACGCGGGGCTGCCTCCCCGGGATAGTGGGCTTGCCCTCGCGGTGCATCTCATGACACGCGAGGCAGGGGATCGCGGGCCTGTCCGCAAGCTCCGGAGACTTCAGCTTCCACGGCCCCTTCGTATTCACGGGCGTCACCAGGTCGCGGATTCCGCCCTCGAAGTGCATCCCGTGACAGCGGAGGCAATCGTCCATCAGCAGCCGCCGCGTGTTGTGCTTCTTGTCCAGGAAAATGCGCGAGTACGTGGCGCCGTGCGGTCCCGCCTGCCACTCCGCGTATTCCTGCCGGTGGCACTTCTGGCAGCGTTCCACGATAGGCTCGAGATCCGTGTGCTTGATGTGGATCGCCTCCGCCTCCTTGCCGCGGAAATGCGCCACCACGCGGCGGAAGTTGGCCAGGTGGAACTTCACGTCGAAGCTCAGCGCGCTGCCGTGACATTCGGTGCAGGCGGTGTTCCGGTGCGTCGAAATGTGCCACCGGTCGTACGAAGTCTGGATTTCATGACAGCGAGTGCACGCGCGCCCGCCGGAGTATTGATAGTAAACGCTGCCCGCGGGAAGCAGGAGTACGGCGAAGACCGCCACAGCGATGAGGATGTATTTCTTGCGAGACATGCCAGCGCCTCCCACGGGATCAGCCCTTCGCCTTCCAGTTGCGTTTCAGATGGTCGGAGGCCATGTAGGCAATGGCCATGAGGGTGAGCACCGGGTTGAAGCCGCCGTTGTTGACGTGCACGCTGCCGTCCACCACGTAGAGGTTGTCGTGGTCGTGCACGCGGCAGGTCTGGTCAACCACTGAGGTCGCCGGGTCGTTGCCCATGCGGCACGTGCCCGCCTGGTGCTGGCCGGCGCTTAGGCCGGGGCCTGCGAGAGAGAGCCACGTCTTGACCGCTCCCGCTGCTTTCAGCCACATCTCGGCCTTCTCGGCCTGATGGCGGGCGATCTCGATGGTGTGCGCGTGGCGCCCGCCCGAAAGGCGCGCCACCGGCTGGCCCCAGTAGTCCTTCATCTTGGGATCCACCTGCACGCGGGAGTCGTAGACCGGCATCTCCTGCGTCGGCCCCTTCACGGAGATGTGGCGCCTGTACGCACGGCGCATGAACTCCTTGTGCGCCTCGCCCCAGCGGGGAACGCCTTTCGGAGTTGCGCCTGCGAACTGGTAAGGGGTTCGGATGAACTCGTTCGCGAGCATGCCGCCGCCCGCCAGGCCTGGATTGCCGTGGTTGAAGTCGCATATGGCGATGGAGGCGCAGGGGCCGATGTCGTCGTAGACCTCTTCCTCTAAGAGGCCGGTCGCGCCGGAGTAGGTGTGCCCCTGGAGGTTCCGGCCCACCTGGTCGTGCTGGTTGCCCAGCCCGTTCGGATGTTTCGCGCTCTTTGAGTTGAGCAGCAGGCGCGCCGATTCAATTGCCGCGGCTGAGACGATCACCAGGTCGGCCGGCTGCTCCTGGAGCCAGTTGTTGCCGTCGAAATAGGCGACACCGGTCACACGCCCGCCGGAATCCGTGAGGATCTCTTTGGCCGTGCATTCGGTTCGCAACTGGCAGTGGCCGGTGGCCAGCGCCTTCGGGATCACCGTGTTGTGCGTTCCGCACTTGGCGTCCACTTCGCACGCGAAACCGACGCACCAGCGGCAGCGCATGCAGGGGCCGCGCCCGTTGTAGGGCACGCTGTTCCGCAGCATCGGGATATCGAACGGGTGCAAGCCGATCTTCTCGGCCGCGGGGCGCAGCACTTGGTACTCGCGGTTCTTCGGGAAGAGCGCGGGCATCGGCAGAGGGCGGCGCCGAGGCGCCTTGAACGGGTCGCCGGAGAGGTCGCCCGAAACGCCGATCTCGTATTCCGCTTTCTCATAGAACGGCTCGAGGTCGGCATAGGAGATGGGCCAGTCGTCGAGCGTGGATCCGGGCACGGCGCCGTAGGTGGATCGCATCCGGAAATCTTTTTCCATGAAGCGCCACGCCATCGCGCCGTAACTGAACGTCCCGCCGCCCACGCACCCGGCATTGTTCTGGTAGCCGTTCTCGTTGGGCATGAAGACGCGCTCGGTTCCATCAAGGTCCACAAGGACGCGGGGGTTCCGCTCCTCGTCGGGACCAAAGCCGGTGCCGAGCGGGCCGGTACGTTCGTTGCGGAGGTCGTCCTTGCGGCAGTCGAACGCGGAATACCACTTGCCGCGCTCGAGCAGGACCACGCTGAGCCCGGCTTCGGCCAGCTCTTTCGCCACGATGCCGCCGCCGGCGCCGGCGCCGATGATGACTGCATTTACCCGCGAGAGCGCCATTTTGTCCTCCCCGGACGCGAGGCAAGGCCTTCGCCCGACAGATCGTAGAGATTGCGGCCGCGCACGGATGCGGGCGGGACACCGAGCATCCGCCAGCTCGTATACTCGCGGTTGCCGCCGTGCCGCGGGTCGCCGTAGAAGCTCTGCATCGTATGGTCGCGAACGAGCTCGAAGAAAGCTCTGGCCTGCGAGGGTTTCCACTCGGCGGCGGGCGCCTTCCCGCTCTCGAGGAGCGAGAGCAGGGAATCCTGGTCGGCGGCCGCGAGCCCGGTGAACGCTTTCCCGTACTGGGCGACGCTGAGGCGGTCGAGCGCTGCCAGTCCTTCGCGGTACGCCTTGCGGTATTTCTTCAGAGGACCGCCAAGCTGCCGGTCAAGATAGTTGAGCGCGCCCGCTTGTCCCGCACCAGGCTCGGCATCGGGCGGAACCACGCGATCGGCAATGGCCGCAACGGTTTCCGCCTCAGCGGCAGTGAAAGACCGCCAGGGGCTTTTGCCTCCGCCGCACGAGACAGCAGCGGCCGAGGCCGCCGTTGCCGCAATCTGGAGAAACTTCCGTCGCCGCAAAGGTCCGGATTTCATACCCGCTCCTCCCGTAATGGGACATTGTATATCAGCGCGCGAGGCAGGCTGCCGGCCGCGGCGGGCGCTTTGGCCTCCTGACTCCCTGCTTCCGGCCATTTCGTGGTCACGGCCGCCGCAGAAATCATCGCGCGCCCGTGCAGCGTGTCCCGCGCAAGCGCCATCGCGGCCAGCAATCGTGCGCATAAGAGGATCCATTTCGGCGTTTCTCACCTCCCCGGTCCGTGGAATATGATACAAACCTGCCGCCGCGACAGAACGCGCGTGTCCGTTCCTTGGGACACCAATGTGCGCGCGGCCGGAACCGGAGGTCCTGTGAGCCGAATCCTGATCGCACTCCTGGCTGCTTCTGGCGCGTGGTGCGCCGCGCCCGGCGCCGTGTACAACGTGCTCGACTATGGCGCCGTTGCCGACGGCAAGACCGATGCCGCGCCTGCCATCCGCAAAGCGATGGAGGCGGCGGCAAAGGCCGGGGGCGGCGCCGTGCTGCTGCCGGCCGGTGAGTACCTGAGCAGCTCGATCAACCTGCTCAGCCGGACCACTCTCGAGCTCGAAGCAGGCGCCGCGCTCAAAGGAAGCCCGCGCATCGACGATTACCCGCGCGACCCCACTCGCTGGAGCGGCGAATCGGCACGCGCCGGGCTCATCACCGCCATCGGCGCGCACGACGTAACCATCCGGGGGCGGGGAACCATCGACGGCAACTCGATGGCGTTTCATCTGGACCGCGTGAAGACCATGCAGGATGGCGACAAGAAGTACACGCGCCAGGGTGGCGATTTCATGGACCCGAAGTTCGGCACCGGGCACGGCCCGCTCGCTTGGGTGGAGCGGCCCGGCAGCCTGATCCGGTTTCGCGACTGCGAGAACATCCTGATCACCGGTGTCACGATTCGCGACTCACCCACGTGGACCGTGCAGATCAACGACTCCCGCGTGGTCACCATCCTCGGCGTGCGCATACACAGTCTCGGGAGCGAACAGCGGATCCCGAACGACGACGGCATCGATCTGGTGCGCTCGCGCTTTGTTCGCATCTCGGACGCGGAGATTCAGGTTGGGGACGACTGCATCGCGCTGTTCGGCAGCCAGGACGTGGCCGTGGCGAACTGCACGCTGGAGTCTCGCTCGGCTGCCTTGCGCGTGGGCTTCGACGACGGCGAGACGCGCAACTGCACCTTCGACAACCTCGTGACCCGGAACTCGAACCGGGGCATCGGCATCTTCGTGCGTGGCGAGGGCTCGGTGGAGAACATCCTGTTCTCGAACATCATCATGGAGAACCGCCTCTTCACCGGCCACTGGTGGGGCAAAGCCGAGCCCATCCACGTCTCCGCGATCCCGTTCCGCGCCTCCGGCGCGAAGCTCGGCCATATCAAGGACGTCCGCTTCCGCAACATCATCGCGACTGCCGATACGGGCATCGTCGTTCACGGCAGCGAGGAAAGCCGCATCCAGGGGTTGGTGTTCGACGGTGTGAAGCTGAAGATCCGCAACAGCCCGCTCCACGCCTCTTACGGCGGCAACTTCGACCTGCGCGCAACGAACAACCCGGAGACGGCGCTCTTCGCGCACGACATCCCCGGCCTCTACGCCCGCTGGGTCTCAGGCATGCGCATCCGGGATTTCGATCTGGAGTGGGAGGCGGGCGTGCCCGGCTGGTTCACGCACGGCATCGAGTGCGAGGACTACCAGGACATTCAGATCGACGGCTTCCGCGGCGGCCCCGCGCACGCCGGCGGGAAATCGCTGCCCATCTCGCTCACTCGCGGAACCGGGGCAGTCGTGCGTTAACGCAGCACAGGTCCCGGCGCGTTACCGGGCCAGACGATCCGCTATCATGGCTCTCAGCCTGCCTCGATATGGAAGCCTCCAGGCCAGTTTCCACGCGGCTGCCGGGCGAGCGCGATACCGTGCTCGGCCAGTTGCGTGAAAGGATCGTCGCCTTCGCGGCATCTCGTATGTCGAGGGACGCCGCGGAGGACCTGGTGCAGGAAGTCCTTCTGGTTCTCCATGAGAAGTACCCGGAAGTGGAGCGTTTGGAGGACCTTGTGCCGCTTTCGCTGCGCATCCTGCGGTTCAAAATGATGGCGTACTACCGCAAGGCGCAACGGCGGGGCGAGCACTCGAGCGTGCCCGTGGAGGAGATGCAACTACCCGACGGCGCCGCCGACCCGGAAGTTCAGGCCGAGCGCTGGGAGATCACCACCCGGCTCGCCGAGGCGGTGCGGCAAATCGGCGACCGGTGCCGGGAGTTGCTCCGGCTCAAGCTGGCGGGCAGGTCATTCCCGGAGATCCAGGAAATCCTCGGCGTGAAGTCCATCAACACCATTTACACTTGGGATTCCCGCTGCCGCAAGCAACTCATGGAGCTCATGGGCGGGCAGTGGGCACCGTCGAAAGGTCCCGGCCGGGAGGGCTCGCTATGAAACGCGAAGACCTCATGAAGCTGCTCGGCGGGTTCGCGGCGGGAACGCTCACTGAGGCCGAGCGGCGCGAACTCTTTGAGGCCGCTCTCCAGAATCAGGAGTTGTTCGAAGCCCTCGCGCTCGAGGAACCGCTGCGGGACGCGCTCAGCGATCCTTACGGCCGGCGGCGCGTCCTGGCCGCCCTCAACCGTGAGCCGGCTGGGTGGCGGGAGCGCATCGGGGCTTGGCTCGGACGGCGACCCGCGGTCACACCCGAACCGGAGATCCTGGGGGACATCGCATTCCAGGATGCCGCTCCTTCCGATGCACTGGTTTCTGCTTCCCGGGTCCTCGGAAGGCCGCATACTGTCGCGTACAAAGCGGCGCCGTTGAGCCCGTCCTGGTGGCGTCGTCCCATTGCGTGGACTGCCGCGGGCAGCCTTGCAGCCACCGTGGTGCTGTGCGTCGTGCTGGTGCGAACCAACCGGACAGCCAAGGAAGCGGGAATTCGTCAGGTGGCAATGGTCCGCCCGCCGGCGCCAGAAGAATCGAACGCGTTGACAGCTCCGCCCGCCACGGACAAGCTTGTGGCGAAACCGGCCGAAGTGAAGCGGGAGGAGACACCCCCACAGGTTGCGCGGCGCGCTTCGGTGCCGGCCGCGGGCGAGTTGAAACCGGCGAAAGACAGGGGCGTCGTCGGAGGCGTAGCGGCTCCGCCAGAACTGGCCGCACGCGATCACAGAGGCTTTTCGCAGGACCAGGTGGCCGTGGTCGAGCCTCCTCCGGCGCCCGCCAAAGTGGCCGCGCCGGTGCCTCCGACCAGCGGGAACGAGGAGCGCCTTGCCGCGGCGCCACCTCCACCACCGCATGCGGCGGCGGTTGCAGCGCCAGCCCCGGCTCCGCCGGCGTCGTTCGCGGAGGTGGCTCCGGAGGTCAGCCAGAGGCAGGCGGGCCGGGCAGCCAAGTCAGTCATCGCAAAGCAGGAGGCAAATGCCTCAAGGCGCGATGCGGCTCCGGCGATGGCCCTGTCCCGAGCGCGGCTGGACGCCGGGGGTGCCCGCGACCTCTTTTACTCCGGCTCGGCACGCACGTCCCTGGTGGCCGGCGGGGCACTGGGCGAGATGAAGAAGGAAAAAGAACAGGCCGCTCCGATGAACGCTCCGGCTCCCGCGCGCGCCCTCGGTCTGCGTTACACGCTGCTGCGTCGCGGGCTGGACGGCCGCTACTTCGAGCTTCCGCCCGATTCGCCTATCGCCGCGGGCGAGGACGCGCGCCTGCGCATCGAGTCGAACGAGGCTGCGTACCTCTATGTGTGGCTGAACGGCGCGCCGGTTTTCTCCGGCCCCGTTGCCGCGCGCCGGCCCGAGATGATCCCGGCGGCGCCCGGCCGTGTTGTCGCGGTCCTGGCGAGACAGGCTGAGAGCGCAGACACGCAGGCCGTGCCGGAGCACACCCGTGCCGCGCTGGAGGGCACGCCGCCGTTGGTGGACCGCCCGGCCGCCCTCCGCCCGCGCGACCAGAGCGTCTATGTGGCGAATCCGAGCCCCGCTCCGGACGCCCGCGTCTTCGCCGATCTGACTCTGAACTCCCGTTGATCGCGGTGCTTAAGAAAGTGGGGCGGGCGCCCTCGCCCGCAGCCGGCCCCCAGGCCGGCCCAGGCAGGGTCAGGGGACCCCGCGCGGTCCGGGGGACCGCTCCACGAACGTCACTCTGCATGCCGGCTGCGCGCCTGGCGCACCATCCCCGCAAATTCTGCTGAAAGGATTCCTCCGCTCGCGGCATTTCCCCGGCGAATGGAGGAAACATGCACACACCAACAGCAGTTGATGCAGCGGCCGTGTTGGGCGGAGCGGCGCTGATTTTCCTGATGCTCCGCGCTCCGGCCCCCGCCTCCGCAACACCACGGGCCGCGCAGGCTCAGGCCAACGAGGGCGCTCTGCTGACGCCCCAGGGACCTTGCCCGCTCAAGCACACCAGCGTGAAGGCTGAGGTCACCGGCTTTCTCGCCCGCGTAACTGTCACCCAGGAGTTTGCGAATCCGTACCAGGAAAAGATCGAGGCCGTCTACACCTTCCCCCTGCCGCATCAGGCCGCAGTGGACGACATGACCATGCTCGTGGGGCAGCGCACGATCCGCGGCACCATCAAGCGCCGCGAGGAGGCGCGCGCCATCTACGAGGCCGCGCGCGCGGCCGGCCACGTCGCGAGCCTGCTCGACCAGGAGCGGCCCAATATCTTCACGCAGGCCGTGGCTAACATCATGCCCGGCGAGCAAGTCAAGATCACGATCAGCTACGTCGAAACGCTCTCGTACGAAGACGGTGAGTACCAGCTCGTATTCCCGATGGTGGTGGGCCCGCGCTACATTCCCGGCAACGCCACCGGCAGGCAGGGCGGGGGATGGGCGCCGGACACCGACCGTGTTCCGGACGCCTCCCGCATTACGCCCCCCGTCGCCGTTCCGGGCACGCGCGCAGGCCACGATATTTCGCTCGAAGTCGCCGTCGATGCCGGCGTACCGCTCAACAACATCCAGTGCGTCACGCACGACATCGAGACCGAGCGGCCCGGAGCGAACCGGGTGCTCGTCCGCCTTCGCGACAAGGCCGTGATCCCCAATAAGGACTTCACCCTGAAGTGGGACGTGGCGGGCCGCCGCATCGAGGACGCCGTGCTCACGCATCGTGCCGAGCGCGGCGGATTCTTCACGCTCGTTCTACAGCCGCCCGAGCGCGTCGTCATTGACCAGGTGGCGCCGAAGGAACTCGTCTTCGTGCTCGACACCTCGGGATCCATGTCCGGCTTCCCCATCGAAAAAGCGAAAGAGTCCATGCGCCTGGCGCTCGATGTGCTGAACCCTCGCGACACCTTTAACCTCATCACCTTCTCCGGCGACACCAGCATCTTGTTCCCGGAGCCGGTGCCTGCCACGCCCGCCAATCTCCGCCTCGCTCAGGAGTTCCTTGCCGGCCGTCACGGCTCCGGCGGCACGGAGATGATGAAGGCGATCCGCGCTTCGCTCGACCCCTCTGACGCATCCGATCACGTCCGCATCGTCTGCTTCATGACCGATGGATACGTGGGCAACGATATGGAGATCATCGGCGAAGTGCAGAAGCACCCCAACGCGCGCGTGTTCGCCTTCGGCATTGGCTCATCGGTCAACCGCTTCCTGCTCGATGGCATGGCGCGGGCCGGGCGGGGCGAGGTGGAGTACGTCGGGCTGAATGACGACGGCTCCGCTGCAGCGCGCAGGTTCCACGAGCGGGTCCGGAATCCGCTGCTCACCGACATTACGATTGACTGGGGCGGGCTGCCGGTTCAGGACGTCTACCCCGCGCGGATTCCCGATCTCTTTGCCGCGAAGCCGCTCGTGATTCACGGGCGCTACTCCGGCGCCGCTTCGGGCAACATCGTCCTGCGCGGTAAGATTGGCGGACGCGACTTCACCCGCACCGTCAAAGTGAATCTCCCCGGGGCGGAGCCGAAGCACGACGTGCTGGCTTCGCTTTGGGCGCGAACCCGCATTGAAGAACTGATGAGCCGCGACTGGGCGGGCTTGCAGCGCGGAACAATGCAGGGCGACGTTCAGAAACAGATCACCGAGCTCGGGCTCACGTACCGGCTCATGACGCAGTTCACCTCGTTCGTCGCCGTCGAAGAGATGACGGTGACGGATGGCGGGCAACCGCGCCGCATCGAGGTGCCCGTGGAGATGCCCGAGGGTGTCAGCTACGAAGGTGTCTTCGGCGCCGCCGCCGAGCAGGACGCGATGATGAAATCGCTCGCTGCTCCGATGGCTGCATACGCCGTCGGCGGCATCGCGCAAGAGCGGGTGCTGATGAGGCGTATGCCGGCAACCAGGCAGGCCTCTGCCAACATGCCGGCTCTCGACGAGCGCGGTTTCGCAAGGCCGGATGCCAAGCCGGCAAAGCTGGACCCCGTGCTGGCCGCCATCGCCTCCCGCGTGAAAGCGGGCCGCACACCGCTGGGGAGCGAGGCCAAACTCGTGCGAGACGGCAAGGTGGAAGTCAGGGTCTTTCTCAACGATGATTCCGAAAAAGCTTTGGCGCAGCTGAAGCTTCTCGGTTTCGAGGTCGTGGCCCGGCCGAAGAGCGCGAAACTCATCATCGGCCGGATTGCGGTCGAGAAACTCGAGGCGCTCTCGCAGCTTGCGGTTGTGCGTTACGTCGCGCCGCAGGCGTAGCACCGTGAACAGCACTCCGGCCATCGATGTGGGGCGGGCGCCCTCGCCTGGGCCGGCCCCCAGGCCGGCCCAGGCGGGGTCAGGGCCCCCCCCGGCGCGGTCCAAGGGGACCGCCCCACGATGGCGTTATTCTGCGTACCGCGCCGCACTACCGGCCACGGTGTTCAGCGAGCCGCGGCCTCGACCGCCTGCGCGATCACCCACTCGGTGACAAGCGCCGTTTCGCCGGAAGAAGCCAGGGGCGTGCCGTGGAGCACCGCGCTCACGAAGTCCGCCACGAGGGGATAGTGCAGGTTCTCGTGCGGCGGCAGGCGCTCCTCGCCGCCCGGCCACGAGAGGCGCGGGCCGTTCAATGGGCTCAGGTCCATTTCTCCGTCGGTGCCGGTGATCCGGAACTCGTCGCGGTCCACTCGCGAGTGCCGGCGGACGTCGATGATGGCGCGCACCTTGTTCTCATACTCGATGAGCACGGTGGCGCTGTCCTCGACGGCAGCCTGGTGCACCACGTTCGAGAGCTGCGCGGTGACGGCGCCGGGCCGGCCGAAAAGGAGGTTGCAGACGTCGATGCGGTGCGACGCTGTGTCGTAAAGCGGGCCGCCGCCGGCCATCGCGGGGTCGAGGAACCAGGGCCGCCGCCCGTCCTCGTTGTTGAACCAGTCGTGAGCGGTGGCGAAGACCATGACCGGGCGGCCTATAGAGCCCGCGGCGAGCAACTCGTGCGCCCGGGCGAGCTTCGGGTAGAGGCGCCTGTAGTAGGCCACCCCGAGCAGCTTCCCACACTCCATTGCTGCATCCACCATCTGCCGCGCCGTGCCATGCCTGAGCGACATCGGCTTTTCACACAGCACGTGACGTCCCGCGCGCACCGCCGCTATGGCCTGCGGAGCGTGAAGCGCAACTGGAGTAGCGAGATACACCGCGTCGCAAGGACACGCGGCGAGCGCCTCCTCGATCGTGCGCCACGAGGGCACGCCGTAGGGTTCTGCCTTCGCGGGATCGCGCGTCACGAGGCTCCGCAGGCGGCTCTCGGGCTGCGCCAGAATCGCCGGAAGCACCCGGCGCACCGCAATGTCACCGACCCCTGCCAGAATCCAGTCAACCATCTCGACCATGCTATCGCGATCCGCACGGGGCAGCCGCTGGGGGTCGCCCATATCCTGAACGGCACTGTCACTTGGTTCCGTGGGGTTGGACCCCTGTCCCGCGGCCGCCGCTCACGTCGGCCCCGCTTAGCGCTCGATCGTGACCGTCTTCGCCGTCGCCTTCACCGTGAGCACTTTCGACTTCGGATCCCACTGGAAGGTGCCGCCCTTCACAGTCTTAGGGACCCACGCGCCGAGCTTCAGGCGCTCCGTCGAACTTGCGTCGAACTTGGCGTACGTGATGCGCGCCGGGCCGTAACTGACGGACTGAATCACGGAGCTTGTCCGCAGCAGGTGATTCTGGTCCTCGGGCGCCAGCACCGGCGCCGCTGCCATCGCGCGCAGGTAGTGGCGGACGTAATCGCCGTAGCCGTCCGTCAGCCAGTTGTCGTCGCGCGGGTAGCGGTTCTTCCCGTCTTCGTCCACCATGTAGGTGGCCCAGTTCAGGCGCCGGATGGCGTCTTCCTTATCACGGTTGTCGCCGGTCTTCTCGCAGTAGAGCAGCTCGACTGAGGCGTGGCGGGACGTATGGCTGTTGCCCGGCACCTTGTACGCGGTCTGCTCGTTGATGGGCACCACGCCCCACTTGTCGAATTCGTGGTTCTGGAATGTGCGGTAGCTCCATTCGAGGATGCCCCTTGCCTGCTCCTTCCAGTTCGCGTCCCACTCGGGATGCTCCAGGATGTACATGGCCAGCGTGTCCGCGTTGTGCTCAGTATCGGACCAGGCGCTCGTCGGAATGTCCTCGAAGAACGGTCCCCACTTGTTCGTTTTCAGCGGATAGGCTTTGAGCCACGCGGTGAGCGTCCGGGACGCGGCCGCGTACTGTTCGGGGTTGCCCTTCCTCAGCGCGATGAGGTCGGCGAACATCCGGAGCGCGCCCGTGTAGTTCGAGGTGTAAGTCGCGGAGAAGGTCTTGCCCTTGTTCTTCTCGGTGTGCACCTCACCGGTCGTGGCGTGGACACGGTAGGGCCAGGGCGAGTTGTCGCCGTCGCCCGGCTTGATCTTCGCGGCCAAGGTGCCGGCGATCCGGACGGCGGCGTCGAGGTACTTCGCGTCGCCCGTCATCTTGTACAGCACGAGGAGCTCGGCGGCGAAGCTGGCGGCCTTGTCCGGCTGCACGAACCCTTTGCCGGCGCGCATGTCTCCGTCGTAAATGCCCGAGTGGAGGTCGAGGTTATAAGGGAAGGGCAGCGATGCCCAGAGGTCCGTCGGGCGAGAGGCGCCGTGCGCGAGCCAGTAGTCGGCCATGAGGATCATGTTCTGCTTCACGGCCTCATCCCCCAGGTAGCCGTAGAGGAGATTCCACGAGGAGAGCGCCATCGGAATCTGGTCGCCGCCGAGCCCGCGCGGGTCGTCCTGATCCGCCTTCCAGACTTGGTGTTGCAGGTATAAGGGCACGCCGTTGGGGCAGTTCCGCATATTCAACCAAAACTTGAAGATTTTCCGGATAACGTGATCGTACGCTTGAGACGGGCCAGTGCCATACCAGGGCACGATCCGCCCCGTGGAGTCGAGCTTCACCTCGTGATAGCTGAGCTTCTCGGCAACCGCCGGCGCAAGCAGCGCCGGAATCAGCAACAGGGCAATCAGGACTCTTCTCATCAAAATGTTCCTTTCCATCGCACCGCACTGCGGCCGTTGGAAGCCGCCGCGTAGATTTCGTGCACTACGCCGATTGCGGAGCATTTTGCGCCTGCCTGCTTTCGTGCAGCGTGGCCAGCAAGGTGCTCCCGAGCACCAGCGCGCCGCCGGCCATCATGAACGGCGTGAGCCGCTCGCCCAGCACCACCGCGGCCAACACCACGCCGAAGAACGGGATGAGGTAGTTGGAGAGCGCCGCCTGCGTGGCGTCGAGCCGCGTCAGCACGTTCAGGAAGATCACCATCGAGACGAAGTACTGGAACACGGCCAGGATCGCGAGGCCGAACCAAGTCAAGGGCCCGAAGTGGGGCAGCGCGGCGAACGCGGCCGGCTCCGAGTACAGCGTCGCCGGCAGCATGAAGACGAACACGACGTAGTAGCTGTACAGCAGCACCTGGAGCGGCGTGTAGCGCTCCAGCAGCTTCTTGCTGTAGGCGTTGTAGAAGGAGCTGCCGTTCACGCTCAGGAAGATGAGCAGGTTGCCGAGCAGAAAGCTGCCGCTCGCGAGGTTGAGCCCGCGCAGATCGTTCGCCGAGCACGCCAGCACGCCGGCGATTGCGAGCGCGAAGCTGATCCAGCGAACCGTGTTCATCTTTTCGCCGAGGATGAAGTAGGCCATTATGGCGGTCGAGACCGGAAGGGTGAGCGACAGCAATGCGGCGTTCGACGCCAGCGACAGCTTCACGCCCCAGGTGATGAGCAACTGCGCGAACACCTGGCCGATGCCGAGCAGCACGAAACCCGTGATGTCCCCGCGCCGCACGGCCGCCGGGCTGCCGCGCCGCACGATCGGAATGAGCAGCAGCGTGGCAATCGTCATGGGGAAGAACGTCGCGAAGACCGGGCCCATCTGCCTCTGCACCAGTTTCACCATCACAAACTGGCTGGCCCAGATCAGGTTGCAGGCCAGCAGCAGGAACCAGTCGCGGAACCTGGAGCGGGACAGCATGGCGTTCACTGCGCCGCCGGAGGCAGGCCCGAGCCGAAACCTCCGTCAACGACCACCGCCGCGCCGGTCATGAACGAGGCATCCGCGCTGGCCAGGAACACGGCGACGCGGGCGACCTCTTCGGGCCGGCCGATCCTGCCGAGCGCGTGCAATCCTCCGGCAGCCGCGCGCGCCGCGGCCGGATCGGGTTGCGCCTGGAAATACGCCTCCGCGAGGCCCGCGTCGATGTAGCCGGGGCAGATCGAGTTCACGCGGATGCCCTCGCGGCCGTGGTCGATGGCCATGGCCTTGGTGAGCGCGATGATGGCGCCCTTCGTGGCGCAGTAGCCCGCGCACATCGGCTCGACGAAGAACCCGTTTACCGAGGACATGTTGATGATTGCCCCGCGCGTTTTGCGCAGGTGTGGCAGGAAGTATTTCGAGCAGAGGAAAATGCCGCCGACATTGATGGCCATCTGCCGCGCCCACTCCTCGGGCGTGGTGTCCTCGATCGTCTTGCTGATTTGTATGGCAGCATTGTTGAACAGCGTGTTCACCTGTCCGAGCTCCGCCACCACGTTGGAAACCAGGCTCTGAACGGAATCGGCGTCGGACACATCGCAGCAAACGGGCAGGGCAGTGCCGCCCGCGGCAACGATTGTGCGCACCGTCTCATCCAAACCGGCGCCGTTGATGTCAACCGCCGCCACGCGTGCGCCTGCCTTGGCAAACTCGATCGCGCCGGCCCGGCCGATGCCGGACGCCGCTCCCGTGACCACTGCTACCGTTCCCTCGAGCCTCATTTCCCGATCCTCCCAACCAATGTGACTATGGAATCCCCGGGCATGGCTTGCCGTGACGGGCGGACTCCGTCGCACTAGTATGAAACGGGCAGTGCTGCAGAAGCCAGTGCGGGAGGCGGGCAGGCCGCGTCCGGTCCAGTCTATTGGACCGGGACGGCAGGCGTGGGATTCTCCCGCCAGCCGGTCTCGGTGGAGATAAGCGCGGCGACGCGCCGCAGCTCCCGGGACAGCGAGGTCTCGTTTTCCGGGCCGATCTGGCTCGTTGTGCCGGACACGCTCACGGCGCCCACGGCCTCGCCCGCGGGGCCGAAGACCGGAGCGCCGATGCAGCGCAGTCCCAGTTCGTCCTCCTCGTCGTCAACGGCATAGCCCTGGGCCCGGATGTGCGCCAGTTCGGCACGCAGCTTGCGCGGGCCGGAGATCGTGTTTTCGTTGTGCTTCGGCAGCCCGTGGTTCACCAGGATGCGCTCCAGGTGTTCGGCGGGAAGGAACGCCATCAGCGCCTTGCCGAGTCCCGTGCAGTGCGCGTCCATGCGCTTTCCCAGCCATGTGGCAAGGCGGAACGGCCCGGGTGCCTCCAGCTTTTCGACGATCACGGCCTCATCCCGCTCGAGGATGGCCAGGTGCGCCGTGAGTCCGGTGCGTTGAACGAGCTGCCGCAGGTGCGGCCGGGCCGCCTCGCGGATGTCGAGTCCGGCCAGCGCCTCGTTGGCCAGCGAGAAGAGCATGAGCCCGAACATGTACCGGCCCGTGGTGTCGTTGCGGTGCAGGTACCCGCGCCTCTGGAGCGCCACGAGCAGGCAGTGAACAGAGCTGCGCGGCAGAGCGAGTTGCTCCCGCAATTCGGCGAGGGTCAGGCCGCTTCTGGAGCGCGCGAGACACTCGAGGATGGACAGCGCGCGGTCCACCGCGGGAGGCGAGGGCGTTTTCGCGGCCATAAGGAGACCCCAATTCTGTCGCAGCCGGGGCGCGGGGTCAAGATCCAGCGTCCGATATCCTGGACACGCACCCGTTTTTCCGGCTCATTCCCGTTGAGGCAAGACAGGACCTTTCCTAGAATGGGCATGGGCTTGGGCGGGCAACGCCCCGGCGCCCGGAGGGAGGATTACGGTGTCGAACGTCACGCGTTATGCCGCGGCCTGCGAATTCATTCCCGGCGGTGTGAATACTTCGCTGCGGAGGTTCTCGCCGCCACTCGTCTTCCGCAGCGCCCACGGCGCCATCCTGACGGACGTGGAGGGCAAGGAGTACATCGATTACCAGGCGGCTTTCGGGCCCATCGTGCTCGGGCACAATCACCCGGAGGTAAACGCGCGTGTTCAGGCGGCCATGGAGGAGGTGGACCTCCTCGGCGCCGGTACGACCGAATACGAGATCGAGCTGGCGCGGAAGATCTGCGAGCACGTGCCATCGGCCGAACGCGTGCTCTTCTCGAACAGCGGCTCTGAAGCCACGTATTCCGCCTTGCGTCTGGCGCGCGCGGCGACCGGGCGCGGGAAGATCATCAAGTTCCAGGGCTGCTACCACGGATGGCACGATGCCGTCGCCATGAACGTCATCACGCCGGCGTCGAAGATCGGCTCGCGCGACCCGCTCTCGGCCGGAAGCTTGCCCTCCACGCTGGAACACACGCTGATCTGCCGGTTCAACGACCTCGAAGATGTTGAAAGAACCATCCGCGCGCACCCCGGTGAACTGGCGGCGATCATCCTCGAGCCGATTCCGCACAACATCGGCTGCGTCCTTCCCGAGCAGGCATTTCTCGAAGGGCTGCGCGAGCTGGCCACTCGTCATGGCATCGTGCTCATCTTCGACGAGGTGATCACCGGCTTCCGCCACTCGCTCGGCGGATACCAGAAAGTGTGCGGCGTCACGCCCGACCTCACCACACTGGGTAAAGCGATGGCCAACGGCTACCCCATCTCCGCCATCTGCGGCAAGGCGGCCCTGATGGACCGCTTCACCACGCACCCCAAGGGCGACACCTTCTTTGCGGGCACGTTCAACGGGCACCCGTTCGCCTGCGCCGCATCGCTGGCGACCATCGAGATCCTCGAGCGGCCCGAATCCTACACCCACATGTTCGCGCTCGGCGAGCGGATGCGCTCGGAGCTGGCCAAAATGGCCGAGCGCGCCGGCATTGAAGCGGTGGTCACCGGCTTCGGCTCGGTGTTTGTCATGTACTTCATGAGTGGGCCGGTGCGGAACTACGAAGACCTGCTGCGCAACGACGCGGACAAGTTCATCGCTCACCGCCGGCTCATGTTCGAGCGCGGCATCTTCATGTTGCCGATGAACCTGAAGCGGAACCACATCAGCCTGAGCCACACGGCGGAGCACATCGACCGCACACTCGAGGCGTGCGAAGACGCGCTGAAGAAGCTCGCCGGGCAGCCTGTGGGGTAAGAAGCTGCCGGCTTTCAGCGATCAGCTTTCAGCAATCAGCTTTCAGCGGCCGGGTTTCAGCGGTCGGGTTCCAGCTTGCAGACTGTGAGGGATCCGATGTTGACCGCTCCCTGTCGGTCGCGGCTCAGTGTCGAGTGTTGTGCAGAACTCGAGTGTTACGGCGGCAGCGGGAGTGCGCGTCAACATACGGAATTGCGGGGCGCAACGAACACTGTCGGCACCGAGCCACGAGCGCGAGCGAGTGGTCTGAGTACTTCCCGCCCGGTTCAGAAAACGCTGCCGTCGCGGCGCCGCGCGTCCGGCTGTTCCGCGCCGCAGTGAGCGTGGCCGGCCGTAACGATCAGTCCCGCTCCCGTTGTGCTTAAGTGAGAGCATGAGTTCCGCCTCCGGACTCGACGATACAGCCATCCTCGCGTACATCGCGAAGGCGCCGCACGCGCGGACGAATTTCAAGCAGCTCGTGCGGGAGCTGGGAGCCCGCGGCGCGGTGCGCGGTGAGCTGGAATCCGCGCTGGCGCGTTTGGCGGCGGCGGGTGAAGTCGTCGAGCTTCGCAGCGGCCATTACGTCCTCACCAGCCGCAGCCGGGAGTTCGCTGCCGGGCAGCTTCAGATGCACCGCGACGGCTACGGCTTCGTCACGCCGGACCACCCGCTCGAGAATGTTCGCGGCGACATCTTCATCCCTCCCGCATCGGCGGAAAAGGCCATGCACGGGGACCGCGTGCTGGTGCGGCTGGGGCGCGTGGACTCCGTGGGGCGCGTCGAGGGCGAGATCGTGCGCATCCTCCGCCGCGCGCACGCGACCGTGGTGGGCGAGTTTCGCGTGCGGGCCGAGGGCAACTTCGTCGTGCCTCACGACGGGCGTATCCAGCAGTGGATCGAGATTCCCGAAGGCATGGAAACACCGCCGGAAACGGCCTCCGTCGATCGCGTCGGTGTGCGGCCCGTTGATGTGCGCGACCTCGCCGACCTCGACGGCATGATCGTCAACGTGGAGCTGCTCGAGTACCCGGACGGGCGGGGACGTCCCGTGGGCCGCGTGATCGAGCTGCTCGGCTACCCGGACGATTTCGGCGTGGATGTCGAAATCGTGATCCGCAAGCACCACCTTCCGCACCGCTTCCCGCCGGAGGTGCTCGAGCAGGCGCAGCGCTACCCTGCGTCCATCCGCGCCGACGAGATGGAAGGGCGCACCGATTTCCGCGGCATGGACGTGGTGACGATCGACGGAGAGACAGCCCGCGACTTCGACGATGCCGTTTGGGTGGACCGCGCGCCAAGCGGAAACTACCTGCTGCACGTCCACATCGCCGACGTCAGTCACTACGTGCGACCTGGCACGCCGATCGACATCGAGGCCCGCCTGCGCGGCACCAGCGCGTACTTCCCGGATCGCGCCATTCCCATGCTGCCTCTCGAGCTCTCCACCGGCCTGTGCTCGCTGAACCCGCGCCTGGACCGGCTCACCGTTTCAGCGCTGCTCGAGATCGACCATCACGGCGACATCGTCGGCCAGGAAGTCACGCGCGGCGTCATCCGCAGCGCCGAGCGCATGACGTACACCAACGTGCACCTGGCGCTCGAAGGAGATCCCGGGCAACGCGAGCGCTACGGCCACCTCGTTTCCCGGTTCGAGCTCATGCGCGAGCTGGCGCTCATCCTGAACCGCAAGCGCGTCCGCCGCGGCTCCATCGATTTCGATCTCCCCGAGCCGCTCATCGAGTTCGACGAGTGGGGCGAAATGGTGGGCATCGGCCGCAGCCCGCGGAACATCGCGCACCGCATTATCGAAGAATTCATGCTCGCGGCGAACGAGGCCGTGGCGTCCCACCTGGAGCGCGCCGAAGTCCCCTCGCTCTACCGGATTCACGAACCTCCGGACCCGCGGCGCGTTCTGGACTTCGAAGAAGTGGCCGCGCGATTCGGCTATACGCTGGCCGGGGGTGCGGTCCCGGTAAAGCGGTTCTCCGTGGTGGATCGTCACCGCGACGGCACCAAGGTGCGCCGCGACATCGTGCTGCCGGAAGTGAACCCGGCGGTCACATCGCGCTCCTATCAGCGGCTTGTGGCGCGGCTCGATGGCAAACCCGAGGAGCGCATCGTCAGCTACCTCATGCTCCGTTCGCTCAAGCAGGCACGCTACAGCGAGCAGAACGCCGGCCATTTCGCGCTCGCCGCCGATGCCTACACTCACTTCACTTCGCCCATCCGGCGCTACCCGGACCTGGTTGTGCACCGCATACTCTGCTCGCTTCTCGGGAACGCGCCCCGCCCGGGCGGGCCCTTTTCGGAAGGCGAATGCCACGCCATTGCCGAGGAGTGCTCCCTCTCGGAGCGGCGCGCCGCGGACGCCGAGCGCGAGCTGGCCGAGTGGAAGAAGGTGAAGTTCATGGCCGAACGCGTGGGCGAGGAGTTTCAGGCTCTCATCATCAGCACCACGCGGTTCGGCTTCTTCGTCGAGCTCGAAGAATTATTCGTGGAAGGCCTGGTTCCGCTCGAGAGTTTGCCGGGCGATCGCTACGGCTATCACGAAAACACCCGCAAGATCGTGGGCGAGAGGACGCGCCGCGAGTTCTCCATCGGAGACCCGCTGCGTGTTCGCGTGGACCGCGTGGACGCGGTCGAACGGAAGGTGAACTTCTCACTTGCGGAGCCGGAGCCGCGCCGTCCGCGCCGTCGAGGCTGAGCGAAGGAGCACGGCTCAACAGCTCACGCACTGCGCCGTTTTCTACTGCGTCATGATGTCGAACGTGGTGGTGCCGGGCTTGCGCACCTTGGAGTAGACCTTCTCCCAGTCCTTGTGCGCCGGGTCGGCGGCGTAACCCGCGAAGGCGGCTTCGGTCATCTCCATGCAGGCGCCATACACCCGGGCGGCAACCACCGCATTCACGGCCGGCATCTTCTCGCCGTCAGGTGACTTCTGCACTTTCATGTAGTTGTCCCGCTCCTCGGGCATGAGGAGCTTCTGCGGGTTCCTGAGTTTGCCCGCCCACACGTGGGTCAAGCCGGGGATCTTCCCGACCAGCGCATGGGTTGCCTGGTAGAACGCATCCCAATCGGCAGCGGTGGCGGCCTCGAGCGGCGTGAACGTGAAGCAGTGCATCACTTTCTTTTCCTGCGCGCCGAGCACGCCCGCGAACAGGGCGACCACAAACAGCAGGGCGACAACACGTTTCATCGAATCCTCCTTGTGGCCGGGCCGGATTCTGAGCCTGTTCCGCCCGGGCAGAACCATTCTAGCCCGTGAGGAAAGCAGAATGACCACGACCCTGCGAACCGCGAGCGTGCGAGGCGGCGCCTTACGGAGGCCCGAGCGAGGTGAAGGAGAGACCCACGCGGATGCCCCAGTAATTCACCGAGGGAGTCCCGCCGACGTTGTCCCGCACCTCAAAGCGGAACGCTACGGTCGGCCACGCCCAGTAGTTCAGCCCGCCGCCGTAGTTGAGCAGGTTCGCCGTCCCCCTGCGGAAGAGCAAGGAATAGCCCACAGTCGCAAACGGATCGACCTTGGAGCCCGGGCCGTGCAAGAAATGGTAGTAGCCGTTTGCCGAGGCGATTCCGAGCACCCCAGCCGTGAAGTCGTGCGTCGGAGCGATGGCGCCGCCTTCGATGCCGGCGGCGATGCCTCGGGTGATTCCGAACTCGGCGCCGCCGCCCATCTGCATGCGGAACGATGTGTGGCCTATGGCAGTAGCGCCGCCCGGCGCAAAGAACCAGTATCCGGTGACTGCCTGCGCCCAGGCCGGCGAACCGAGCGCTACGGCGAGCGCGGCCATCGCGATGATCCGTGTCATGTATGTCATGGTGCCAGAACCGGAGGGTTCGTGTCCCATGCGATCGCAGCCCGCACCGTCGATCGAGGGCCGGCCCCGCCGGCGGTTGGTCAGGAAACAGCGCCCCAAAAATAAGGAGCCCCGAGTCTGGGGGCTCGGGGCTGACTCACAGGGGTTGGCGGCGAAGTGTCGCCGCCGGGGATGCTATGAGTTTGACCTGATTATACTGCGAATTGGAGAGAAAAAGACCAGAAATTTTGAGGAAGCCGCCGGCCAGGCAGCCGCGCGGGGCCGGCGGTAACGGCTAGCGGAGGTTCGAGCGCCTGTGGGCGGCCAAGGCCGCCCAGGGTGCCCAATGTACTCTCTTGCACTTAGGGCACTGATAGTACCCGTTTCTTGGCCACATCGGCTACATGGGAGCTGGGTGCACCAGGTTGCACCAAGTAATTGCCAGACGGTCCCGGAAAGATCTCACCTTCGCCCCCGGAGCGCCGGGCGATGCCGGCGCAACCCACCTCTTTGACTTGCTTCTAAGATAACTTCGATGGGGCAGCTACAGCGCGTGCAAGCGCTCAGGCGCGCGGCCGACGCCTCTGCTGTTCCAGCGCCCGCCTGACCCGCAGACCGAGGGAGTCCCGCGTAAACGGCTTGTGCAACAAGTCGGTCTTTTGTGCATCCAGTCCGTGCCTCTCGAAGATCTCATCGCCGTACCCGGACATGTACAAGACCTTCAGGTCGGGCCGGTCCGATTCCATCCGCTGCGCCAGGACGCGTCCATTCTCCTGGGGCATGACCACGTCAGTGAGAAGCAGATCGATGCGATGGCGCTCGGAATCCCAAGCCTGGAGCGCCTCCGCCGCCGAGGCCGCTTCGAGCACACGGTATCCCAGGGCCGAGAGCATGTCGCGCACCAGGACGCGCACCCCAGCATCGTCCTCCACCAGGAGCACGGTTTCGTTGCCGGTCCGCGGTCTCTGCCGCGCCGGCTCCCCCGCGCGGTGCTCCTTCGCGGAACCGTGCAGCCTGGGCAGGAACACGCGAATCGCCGTGCGCCCCGGCCTTTTTCGCTCTCCACCAGCACCTCGCCGCCGCTTTGCTTCACGATGCCGTAGACAGTGGCGAGGCCCAGGCCGGTGCCTTTGCCCCTGGGCTTGGTAGTAAAGAACGGCTCGAAGATGTGCATCCGCGTCTCTTCATCCATGCCGGCGCCGTTGTCGTCAATGCCGAGCACGACGTAGCAGCCGGGAGCGACCGGCTGATCTGCGCCGTCCGGGGCCACTTCGTAGTTGGCGGTGCTGATGGTGAGGCGTCCGCCCGCTTGCATCGCGTCCCTGCCGTTGACGGCAAGGTTCATGATCACCTGCTCCATCTGGCCCGGGTCGGCTTTGATGCGGCCCAGCGCGGGCTCGAGGCGCAGTTCAAGCTCGATATCCTCGCCGATGGCTGGCCGCAGCATCTTGTGTATTCGCTGGATCAGGCGGTTGAGGTCCACCACCTTGCACTGCACGATCTGCCGGCGGCTGAAAGCCAGCAGTTGCCGGGTGAGTGCTGACGCGCGGCCGGCAGCCTCCACGATGGTTTCGATGTCCTTGCGGACCCCGCTTCGCGGCGGCAGTCCCTCGATCGCCATCTGGCCGTAACCGCCGATGATCGTGAGCAGGTTGTTGAAATCGTGCGCCACGCCGCCCGCCAGCCGGCCGAGCGCCTCCAGGCGCTGGGACGGCGCGGAACGCTGTTCGAGCAGCTTTCTTGCGGTGATGTCCTGAATGTGGAACGACATGCCGTCGGCCGGCGCGTAGGCATGGACATCCGCCCAGATGCCCAGGGCGTCGAGGTGCATGGTAACCTCCAGCGGCCGTTGCTCGCGCGCCGCACGCCGGATCTCCGCCTCGGACCCAAAGCCGGCAAGGCCCGGGAATTCGGTCCACAGGCTCTTGGTGGCCAGATCGACCCGCGGCCTGCCGATGAGCTGCTCCGCCTTGCCGTTTACGTATGTGAAGTTCCACTCGCGGTCCACGGCGAAGAAGGCGTCCGTGATCCGCTCGAGAACCCCGGCCAGTTGCTCGTTCACCTTGCGCAGCGCCTCCTCCGCCACGTTCTCGGCCGCCAGGTCCCGCAGGGAACAGAGCACCCGTCCCGCCTCGCCACACTCGGCTGGCGTGAAATTCACTTCGACCCGGACACCGGCGGCCTCCGGAGCAACGCGCCATGAGGCTGCAAAGCGAGGGCGTGGGGTGAAGGGGCGAAGCCGCGGTGAGCACCTCCGGCGATCCCTCACCCGTTTCGAACAGGTCGCCGATCGACCGCTCCCGCAGCGCGTCCGGACTGCAGCCGAACAGCCGCCCCGCCGCGGCGTTTGCCTGAACGATGCGCCCCGAAGGGTCAATCTTGAGAATGGCTTCGGGGGACGCTGCGAGGAACCCGCAGAACCGCTCTTCCGAAGACGCAGTTTCTCCGGAAGATCTCATGAATTCCCCTTCTCGAGAGCTTCCCGCACTGTCCGCGACAACGCGTCTGCTGTGAACGGCTTATGCAGGAACAGCGTGTGCGTGGTCTCGATTCCGTAGTTCGCGATCACGTCGTCGGTGTAGCCGGACATGAAAACCATCTTCAGGTCGGGACACAGGGTTTTCATCTGCCCGGCCATCTCGGGTCCGCTCATGCCCGGCATAATGACATCGGTGAGCACCAGATCCACAGCCGTTTCGCGCTCCCGGCAGATGCGCAGTGCCTCGGGGCCGGACGCGGCTTCCAGAACGGAGTAGCCCTGCCGGCAGAGCATCTGCATCGCGAGGTTCCGCACCTCCTCTTCGTCCTCCACCACGAGGATGGTTTCGTGACCTTTGTGGAGAGCGCGGCGCGGCGCGGGCTCGAAGGCGGGCGCCTGTGGCGGCTCGGCGAGCGGCAGTCGAATGCGCACCGAAGTCCCGCGGCCGACTTCACTCTCGATGAAAATGTCGCCGCCGTTTTGCTTCACAATTCCGTAGACGGTCGATAGTCCGAGACCCGTGCCTTTGCCCTTGCCTTTGGTCGTGAAGAATGGCTCGAAAAGGTGGCTCTGCGTCTCAGAGTCCATGCCGGAGCCGGTATCGGCGATATTCAGCTCCAGACGCGGCCGCGCGGGCGGCGCGCCGCACTCGCCGGGCTCCTCCACGGATGCCGTCGAAATGGTGAGCGTTCCTCCCTTGGGCATGGCATCGCGCGCATTGATTATGAGGTTCAGAACCACCTGCTCGAGTTGCGAAGGATCGATCTTGATTCGCGCCGGGTCGGCACGGAGGTTCGTCGCCAACTTGACGTCTTCCCCGATGACGCGCCGCAGCATCTTGTTCACGCGCGCGATTTGCCGGTTGATGTCGAGCACCCTGGGCTGCGCGATCTGTCGCCGGCTGAAGGTGAGCAATTGCCGCGTCAACTGCGTGGCGCGGGTAGCCGCCTCCATGACCGCTTCCAGGTCGTGCCTCATGGCGTCCTTAGGATCGAGGGCATCCAGGACCATCTGGCCGTAGCCGCCGATAATCGTGAGCAGGTTGTTGAAATCGTGAGCCACGCCTCCGGCCAGACGACCCATGGCCTCCATCTTCTGCGAGTGGCGCAGTTCCATCTCCAGTTGCTTCCGCTCGCTCAGGTCGTGCAGCGTAAGGACGCCCGCCACGATGAAGCCTTCGCGATTGCGTACGGGCGCCGAGCCGGCGAGCACCGTGGCCCGCGTGCCGTCGGCCCTGGTGAACTCCATCTCTTCGTTGATCACCACCTCGCCGGTGGTGATGGTTCGGGTCAGCGGATGCTCTTCCGGACGGTACGCCCGGCCGTCAGCCCGGCGAGCGGGATACTGCAGGTAGCTCTTGAAGGCGCCGCCGGTGCGGAACGGGCCCCGCATGATGGACTCCACCTGCCCGTTGATCATCACGAGGTTGCCCGAAGGCGCCTCTGCAATCATCACGCCCGCCGGCATCTGCCGGAGGACCGCTTCCATTCGCGCGTGCTCGCGATCGAACTGCCGCAGAAGCCGTTCGCGCTCCCGCTCATGCTCTTTGCGCCCGGTGATGTCCACCACGGTCCTGACGGCGCCGTTGTACTGCCCGCGCTCGTCAATGAGCGGGTCCGCGGTGATCTGGAACCAGCGGCCGTCCCACTGCACCTCACTTGTCTCCGGGTGCGGGTCCTCAGCGCCGAGTGCTGCCTTCGAAAGCGTTGCGGTGTCAGCGCTCTCGAACAGGCTCTCGTAGGGCTGCCCGACCAACTGCCCGCTGTTCCTGCCGACCAGCACGCAAAGAGCCCGGTTGGCGTGCTGAATGCGGCCCTCCGCATCGACCAGCGCCACGGCGTGCCGCGAGGCATCAAACGCGACCTGCAGCTTCTTCACGGCATCGCGAGCCGTTCTCTCCGCCTGATGGACCCGCAAGAGTGCCCGTACGGTGGCCACTAATACTCCCGGATCGACAGGCTGCGTGATGTAGGCATCCGCGCCGCTATCGAGGTCCGCTGTCTTGTGTGCGTTCGTCACGGATATGGCCGAGATCTGCATCAGCGGTATGGCGCTGGTCCGCGCGTCCGCTTTAAGCCGCTTGCAGACTTCAAAGCCGCTGATGTCCGGCAGGTTCACATTCAACAGGATCAGGTCGGGTCTTTCCTGCGCCAGGCGCAGGGTTTCCTCTCCGGTCGCGGCCTCGGTCACCTCAAAGCCCTCGCGCTGAAGCAGACAGGTAGTCGCGTACCGTCCGCTTGCGTCGTCGTCCACATTCAAGATTCTGGGCATCGTACCGGGCTTCACCATACCTCCCGCTCCGGCGCGCGTGCGCGCGCGATCCTGCCTTTACGAAAGCTTCTTCCAGCGCGGCCGCAGTCTCGTCGCCCGCAGCGCACGATCCTTTATCATATGGTGCCGCGTTTGGTCGTGTTCCGCAACGCGCCACAATGTGGCGTGCCGTGATGACGCCAGGACTCGGTCGGGGCGGCGAAATCCGCGCGCCACCAGCCCTGTCCGCTACAATCGATGGGGACAGGCCCGCCGCCCCGGGCGCGCGAGGGCTTCGACCGCAACCTATGCTCCGTTTCCCCGGTGCGCACTTCCTCCGCAACCTCAAGGAGCGCCGCAACCTGCTGTTTCAGTTGGTGCGCCGCGATTTCACGCAGCGGTTCGTGGGCTCCGCCGCCGGCTGGCTTTGGGGCGTGATCCATCCGCTGGTGCTGCTGGTCAGTTGGACCTTCGTCTTCCAGTACTGCATGGGCATCCGGCTCGCTCCGGGCGAGGTCACCCAGAACTACCCGCTCTTTCTCTTTGCGGGCTTCCTTCCGTGGCTCCTGTTCCAGGACACGGTGCAGCGTTCCGCATCGGCTCTGCTGGACCACCAGAACCTCATCACCAAGACCATCTTCCCGGCCGAGGTGGTGCCCGTTTCGATCTTTCTGTCGTCCCTCGCGAATCACCTGATCGCGCTCGGGCTCGCGCTCGCGGCCATCGGCATTTGGGAAGGGCGTTTCAGCCCAATGGTTTTCTTCCTGCCCGTCTACATGTTTCTGCTGGGCCTATTCGCGGTCGGCGTTGCCTGGGTGGTCTCGAGCCTGCACGTGTACCTGCGCGACACGGCGCAGGTGCTCTCGGTCGTGCTGACGTTCTGGTTCTGGTTCACGCCGATCTTCATCACTGAGGACAGGTTCCCGCGCCCTCTGCGCTTCCTGCTGAAGTTGAATCCGCTTGCGCTCCTGGTGCGCGCCTATCGTGACCGGCTACTCACCACTCGCTGGCCGAGCATCGAAGATCTGGCCGCGCTGGCAGCGTGGGGCGTGGTGGTCTTCGTCGCGGGCGGTCTCTTCTTTCGGCACCTGAAACGCGGGTTTGCCGACGTGCTCTAGCCTCAACACTGTTCACTTCGAAGTGGGACAGGCCTCCTGGCCTGTCGATCCGATCTGCCTTAACTCACTTGCCCACCGCCAACCTTCTACTCTCTCCAGAAGCGATCCGTTCAAACGCCACGTGATAGATGGGGCAGGCAGGCCAGGAGTCCTGTCCCACTCGTCTCCACTTTCCCCGACCCTTCGTTACACTGAATACGGTGTCTGAAAAGAAACTCACGGCACACGTCAAAGCCGCGGGTTGAGCGTCCAAGCTCGGTCCAAAGGTTTTGGACCAGGTGCTGGCCCGCGTACCGCGAGTGACCGACGAAAACGTGCTGGTAGGCTACGACACGGCGGACGATGCCGGTGTCTACCGGCTGACGCCGGAGTGTGCCCTCGTGCAGACTGTGGACTTCTTCACGCCCATCGTGGACGATCCGTTCACCTACGGCGCCATCGCCGCGGCCAACGCGCTGAGCGACGTCTACGCCATGGGCGGCACGCCGGTCTCCGCGCTTTCCCTCGTCGCTTATCCGGAGAAGGGCGACCTCGACGACCTGGTCGATATCCTGCGCGGCGGTTCGGAGAAAATGCGAGAGGCGCGTTGCGCGATCGTGGGCGGCCACAGCGTCGGCGACGACGAGATCAAGTTCGGCTACGCCGTCACCGGCACCATCGACCCGGGCCGCATTTTACGCAACAGCGGCGCAGCCCCTGGCGATGCGCTCGTGCTGACGAAGAGCCTCGGCACGGGAATCATCTCCACGGCGCTGAAGCGGGGCGTGGCCACGCCGGAGCATCTCGAGGCTTCGATCGCCTCCATGCTCGAACTGAACCGCGACGCCGCCGCCGCCGCGCTTGCCGTCGAGACCCACGGTTGCACGGACGTCACGGGATTCGGCTTGCTGGGACACGCGCGAGAGATGGCGCTCGCCTCGGGCGTGACGCTCGAAATAGAAACGGCGGCCCTCGAGTTCCTGCCCGGCGCTCTGGAGTATTCCCGCCAGGGCGCAATTCCCGGCGGCTTGCGGAAGAACCGCGAGTTCGTGTGCCCTTGCGTCGAGGCTGTGAATCCGCCCGCGCCGGAAGTGGAAAACCTGCTGTATGACCCGCAGACCTCCGGCGGCCTGCTCATCTCCGTAGCCGCCGCGGATGTCTCCGCGCTCGCTGCCCGCCTGCCACGCGCACGGGTCATCGGCCGTGTTCTCGAACGCTCGGATAAGCCTGTACGCATCGTATGAACCCGATCATCGTCGCTCTGGACCTCGAATCCGCCCAGCAAGCGTTGGACCTGGTGGCGCGGCTGGGCAACACCGTCGAGACGTACAAGGTCGGCCTGGAGTCGTATACGGCCGCGGGAATGGACCTCGTTCGCTGTCTCGCCGCCGAGGGCAAGGACGTGTTCCTCGACCTGAAGCTCTATGACATCGGCGAGACAGTGAAACGCGCGGTGGCGCGCATTGCGGAGAGCGGTGTGCGATTCACGACTGTACATGGCAGCGGGGCGGCGATGCGCGCGGCCGTGGAGGGCCGCGGTGGCTCTTCACTGAAGTTGCTCGCCGTGACCGTGCTGACGAGTTACGATCAGCAGGACCTCGCCGACCTCGGCTATCCGTGCGAGGTGGCGGACCTCGTGGCGCTGCGCGTGCGCAAGGCGCGCGAGACCGGGATCGACGGCATCGTGTGTTCGCCGCTCGAAGCGGCCGCTGTGCGACGGATCGCCGGCCCCGAGGCCATCCTCGTGACGCCGGGAGTGCGCTCGGCAGGGGCAGGGAAGGGCGACCAGAAGCGCGTGGCCACACCGGCCGAGGCGATCGCCAGCGGCGCCGACTACCTGGTGATCGGCCGCCAGATCACGCGCGCCGAGGATCCCGCGGCCGAAGCGCGCCGCATTCTCGCAGAGATCGCGCCCGAGGCGCGGGTGTAACGCATCGGCCTGCCGGCGCGTTTCTGAAACGGAGAGGCATTCGGAGCGACAGGCCAGGAGGTCTGTCCGTAGAGTTTCTACAGTTGGGAGTGCATCAGGAAACGATCGGCCTTGTATCAGGGCATGGCTTTAGCCGTGCCGACCCGTACGGAAAGGAATCGGGCTTCAGCCCCTGGTTGACGGCGAGACCCGAGGAGTTTCCAATTCTTCCGCGTACTCGGCGAAGCGAAAGGCGACAGGGGCTCAAGCCCAGTAGTTGGCGGGGCTTTGCGGCACGGCTAAAGCCATGCCCTGATACAAGGCGGCAGTATTGGGTTGGAAGTGCGAGGGGCACCGGAACCCGCGGAATGACGAGCTGAGATGAATGTTAGCTAGCGACAGGCCGGGAGGCCTGTCCCACTCCCGCGCTATACTGATTTCTCTCGCCATGGCTAACCCGAAATACTCCGCCTCGGACAAACCTGTGCCCGTCGCCGAGCTCGTCAGGACGCTCCCCGACGGCACCAAGGTGAAGCGTAGGTTTCCCAAGATGCGCGCCTGCAACGAGAAGGACGGGAAGGGGAAGCTCTGCGCCGGTCACCTGAAGCGCTGGTATTTCTTCGGGGAGGACATCAAGCGCGAATTCGGCGCCAAGGCCGAGATCTACCGCTGCGAACGCTGCAAGACCCTCTATCTTCCCGCGCCCGGCGAAGAGCCGCGCACGGGCACGCTCTCCTGGTAGCGGACAGCCGGCCGGCGGAAACCCGGTCGTCGTGCGATGAAGGGGATCAGCAGCGCCGTGTCGCGCCCTCGCGTATCCGGCTCGCATTTCGGGCCGCGACGATCTTTGGAACCCGAACGTACGCTAAGGCAGGTGTAACCAGGCAGCCAGCTACTTTTGCCTTATGCCGGCCTCGCCGAAGTCTTTGCCCGGCGCGGCGATCGTAACCGTCTCGGCTGCGATCTGCAGCTCCAGACGGTTCGCTTTCTCGGCACCCAGGGCGGTACCTTGAAAAGCGCATCGTCATGACCTTGCCAGAGTTCGTGTACACCGTTCTGCTCAAGCCGCGGCCGCTGCGCGCCGTCGCCAATGCCACTCTCCGTGCACTGACGCCCGCCACGATCGAGCGTCACGGCGCCCGTGTTCATTTGAACCAGCGGGATCCCGTGGTTTCCGGCGCGCTGGCCTTGGGCGTCTATGAAAAGCCCGCGACCCGGTTCTTCCTCGAAGCGATCCGCCCGGGCGCGATGTTTCTGGACATCGGCGCCAATATCGGCTACTACAGCGCCTTGGCACTCGCGCGCATCGGGCCGAACGGGCGGGTCATTGCGATCGAGCCGGACCCCGAGGCGTTCGAGTTTCTGAAGCGCACAGTGACCGCTAACGGTCCGGACCGGGCGACGCTGGTGAACAAGGGACTGGCCGATGCTCCGGGTACTCTGCGGTTGTACCGGAATCCGGAAAACCGCGGCGACAACCGCCTCTATCCGAACGATCTGGCGGACGGCTTCGTGGAAGTGGAGGTGGCCCGCGCCGACGATGTTCTGTCCGGCCTCGGCGTGAGCAAAGTAGACCTCATCAAGATCGACGTTCAGGGATTCGAGGGGAAGGTCCTCGCGGGGCTCGAGCGGACGATCCGGAATTCGGATTCACTGACGATCCTCAGCGAATTCTGGCCGTGGGGCCTGCGGCAGGCCGGCAGCGATCCCTTCGAAGTGCTGGAACATCTGCGGGGATTCAGCCTCTCCTTAGAGGAGTTGACCCAGGACGGATCTACGGTTCCGCTCGAGGATCCCGCGCGCTTCATCGCCCGCTATTCGGGCCGTAAGTACGCCAACATCGTCGCCCGCCGGAAGAAGAGATGACCGGCATCGGGATTCTTGCCGGGCTTCTGCTGTCGCTGGCGGCGACGCGTCTCGATCCGCTCGAGGCACTGCGATATCAATAGGCGGGTGTGGGGCTGCGGCGAATAGTCCGGGCGGGCTGTCTGTGGAGTGTCTACATCTCAGCTCGGCATTCCTCGGGTTCCACTGCCCCTCGCGCCCCCAACGCAACATCTCCGCCTTGTCAGGCCATGAGCTGCACGGCTGCGTTTGCGGAGCGCGGCCCTAACCAAACATCTCCGCCTTGTATCAGGGCATGGCTTGAGCCGTGCCGCAAAGCCGAGCTAATCACTGGGCTTCAGCCCCTGTGGCGGGCATTGCGCGCGGTTATCGCCATGACCGGGGGCTGAAGCCCCCTTTTTTTTCCGTACCGGTGCGGCACGGCTCAAGCCATGCCCTGATACAAAGCCGATCATATCCTGATGCACGCCAAAGTGTAGGAACCGGCGAGGAGGCCTGCCCCACGGAAGTTAGGAACCGGCGAGGAGGTCTGTGTCCCACTTGATGCCCACCTAAAGAAAAAACCGCATCGGAGTTACCCGATGCGGTTCGCCCCTGGTTGGGCTGGGATCCGGCGTCGGGCTGTCTGGGTCGAGCACCCGCTACAACAACTTGCCATTCATGAAAAGGCCCGCGTCCAATTTCCTCTCCATGAACGCCAGACAGGGTCCGAAACACATGACCCCGGGCGAGAACGATAACCGAAACTATAAGTGCGTAACCAAAAAGAACCCTCTGTTGCAACCTGCAATCGGTAAGTTTGAGTGGTACGTCATTAAAACACCGGCTCCCGCAAGCACGCTGTCCAATTCTGACCCACTCGCCCCCCTTTTGCCTGTTGCAGCAGAGGGCAGGTTCAAAGAGCTGCTTTCATCAATTCGGCCTAAGTAGGAGCACCTCGGTGGCCACTGCAAGCCAGTCGTAAGTCATTGTAAATTCAAGGCGGCAGGGTGTGCCTCTGTGTGGCACAAACGGGCTCTGGCTGCGGCGCCTGTGTCACTATGACACAATCGATTTGAGTGTCCTGGATCCGGATATTCCTGGCGTCTCTCCTGGCCGGTGCGGCTTTTCCGCAAGGGCAGACCAACCCGGTCTCCGCCGAGCCCGCCCAGCAGTGGGAAGAGTCATACTCGGCCTCCGGAGAGCATCCGTCGCTCCTGCTGAACGCCCGCCGCCTGCGCCTGCTGCGTCGCGAATGCGAGCGGCAATCCATGCGCTGGCAGCAGGTCCAGGCGCTGGTCGCTGGAAAAGCGAGTTTGCCCGAGCCCGGATTCGCTCTCGGCCTTTATTACGAGGTGACGGGAGACGTTGCGTCGGGCCGCCGCGCTGTCGAGTGGGCACTCACTCCGGCCGCCGATCTCCGCCAGGCCGCGCTGGTCTTCGACTGGTGCCAGCCCGTGATGACTCCCGAGCAGGCCAAGGCGCTCGAGGGCAAATTCGCGAAGGCGCTCGCCCAATCTCCCGATGGCAGCGTAGGCGACGCCCGCTCCCGCACCCTGGCCGCCATCGCACTGGCCGCCGGGAATCCGGCGCTCTCCTCGCGCGAGTTGGAGCGCATCGTGAAACAGTGGTGGCGTGGCGCGATCTGCCCGTCGCTCGAAAGCGGACGCGACATCGTTCCGCGCACGTCGCTCTACGACCTTTTTGAATTGCTGCACGCTATCCACGACAATCTGCAGATCGACCTGCGGGAATCGGCACGAGTCCACTTCCGGCAGTTGCCCGTCTGGGACATGCTGAGCTACTACCCGGCCCCTTACGCCGCTCCGGAAAACGACTACCGCATTCCGGCGGTTCCCTCGGCGGACGCCGAGCCGCGTAGCGCGGCGCTGGCCCGTGCCGCGGACCTCGCCATGGTCGCCTACGAGCCAAATGCGAACTCCAGCCAGTTCCTCCAGGGCTGGCTCCTGCATGACCGCTATCTCATGCACGGCCCCGGCAGCAGCTTCTATGAATTCCTCTGGGCGAATCCGTACCTGCCCGGGCTGAGCTACTACAACGCTGCGCTGCGCTTCTATGACCCGGACCTCGGCAAGGTGTTCGTGCGCTCGAGCTGGGAGGACGATGCCGAGTGGGCCGGGTACTTCGACGGGCATCTGCAGACCTTCGCCAACGGCGAGCCTCGGATTGTAACTCCGCCCGCTCCCAAAATCGTCCGCGTCGCGGACACGGCCATCCTGCTCGTGGCCCCGGGTTCCTGGCCCGAGTTGGGCGAAGCCGCGGCGCACATCTTCCTCGTGGGACTCAAGCCGCGCCGGCCCTACGCGCTCGAACTCGAACAGCGCGAGATGCAGGAAGACTACGCCGACCCGGGCGGCGTGATCGCGCTCGATTTTCCCTCGGGATTTCGCGGCGCCATCCGGGTCCGCGAGTCCGGCCGGACGCCGTAGTCCGCTCCTCTCACACGCTGTTCGCGCGAACGCTGAATTGTGCGGGAATTTTCTAAAATTGCGGCTTTCCCGCTCGCCGCCGCAGCCTCGAAATTCGGCGGTTTCCCCGCTGGTTTTGTTATGATGAGAGCGGGTCACCCTCAACAAGCTGCCGTATGATCTCCATCGGTGAGCGCCTCCGCCAGGAACGGCTCCGGCGGGGACTGGACCTTTACGAAATCGCCGAACAAACCAAGATCAATCCTGCCATGCTGGAGGCCATTGAGGCGGACGACCTCGCTCGCCTCCCCGGCAGCTTCTTTACCCGCAGCTTCATCCGCCAGTACGCGCGAGCACTCGGCGTGGACGAGTCGGATCTCGAGCCCGAGTTGCAGGAACTGGCCGCGAAGGATGCACCCGCGGAATCACCGTCCGGCAGAACGGGGCCCGATGTGCCGCCCGTTCCCGCGCCGCGCCAGCGCCGGGGCTCGGGACGGACAATTGGCGCCCTGGGGGTGTTTGTCCTCATCGTTGTGGCCTGTTCGGCGATCTACGGCCTTTGGCAGCGCACGCGTAATACGGGAAGTACGCCCGCAGCGGTCCCGGCGGCCCGACCGGCGCGGCAGGAAAACGCGCGTCCCGCAGCGCCTCCGTCAGCGGCTCGCGAACAGGCGCCTGCTCCCGCGGTGAAGCCGCCCGGGCAGCCGGCTGAGAGTCAGGCTCCCGCATTGCCCGGGCGGGAACCCCAGCCGCCCGCCGCTCCAGTAGCCACCTCGCCTTCGGCACCGCCTGCGAAGCCGCAGACCGCGAGCGCTCCTGCGACTGTGCCCGGGGCAGGCCCTCAAGCCACACAGCAGCCTCAGCCCGTGCGTTCGAGCGTGCCACCGGGGAACGCGGCGGCGGTCCGGCTCGAAATGCGAGCGAACGCGCCTGCGTGGGTTCGCGTGGTCGCCGACGGAAAGTACCTCTTCAGCGGAACTCTCCAGCCGAACGATGTCCGCACCTTTGAAGGAGCGGAATGGATGAGCGTGCGGCTCGGCGATCCTGGCGCGGTGGCGATCACGCTGAACGGCAAGGAGGTCGGAGAAGTCGGCCCGCGCGGTCAGCCGCGCACGGTGCAGTTCACTCCCGCGGGATTCAAGGTGGTTACCGCTGTCCATTCAAAGCCCGCCGCTGTAACCGACGGACTTTAGCGGCCTCGCGCGTCCGCTCGCGCTCGAGTTTCAGCGGCTCGCGGCGGCGGCGCTGCTTGATCTCATCATCCACCTTGCGCCAGAACTTGTGGAAGTAGTCGAGCGCGGAGATGATGGTGAACACCACCACGCACCACATCCACGCCATCGCCCACGGCGCCAGTTGCTTCCAGTGCATGCCGAGCAGCAGTAGCGCGACGGCCGCCACCTGCGCCACCATCTTCGTCTTGCCCAGCTCGCTCGCGCGAATCGTGTAGCCCGCCGAGGCGGCGATGCTGCGCAAGCCGGTGATCACGAACTCCCGGCCGACGATCAGGATCACCACCCAAGCCCGCACCACGTTTACCTGCACGAGTGCGATCAGGGCCGATGAGATGAGCAGCTTGTCGGCCACGGGATCGAGCAGCATGCCGACTGTCGTCACCTGCTTCCAGCGGCGCGCCAGCCAGCCGTCGAGCAGGTCGGTAAAGGAAGCCGCCAGGAAGATCCCCAGCGCCAGGAGATCGTTGCTAATGGTTACGTTGCCGGCGGTGAACTTGAGATTCTCCTGTACCAGCGCGGCAACCAGCAGTGGCACGAAAAAGATCCGAGCCAGCGTCAGCAAGTTCGGCAGGTTCATGCGACCCCTCAACTATAGCCTGATCCAGCGGCGGGATGGGAGGTTTTCGTAACCTGCGCGCCACGGATGTGTCCGCACGCGAGGCGTAGTGGTAGTATTCGAGTTCGGACAGGAGCCGGCTATGCCATTAAAACGGAGGTGTTCTCGCTTGGCGACGCGGGAATGCGCAAGCGGCTTCAGGCCACACTGAAGGACAAGACGGACAAGGTGGTGGAGGTCTACAAGCGCAGCCGCCCCCACGCATCGCCCGCCGATCTCTATATCGCCATCACAACCGCTCAGTTCATGGGGAACAACGCCATCACGATGGCAGAACGAAAGGCGGCGCTCCACGCCGGGCCGGTCTGCATGTATGTGTTCGCGTACGAATCCGAGGTGCCGGTGGCGCCCTCAGTCAATTACCCGCAAAAGGCCGCGCACGCCATGGAAATGGCATTCAAGTTCGACCACCCGGATAACAACCCGGGCGCAGGAAGGCGGCCCGAGCGGTACAAAGCGGCCAGGAACATGAGCCGGGCGTGGGCGGCCTTCGCCCGGACCAGCAACCCGAGTCACGATGAGATTCCGCCGTGGCCCGCCTATACGCTTGAGAAGCGCGCCACCATGATCCTCGATGCCGAGTGCAAAGTGGTGAACGACCCGTACCGCGAAGAGCACCTGCTCTGGAAAGAGCTCGGCTGAGGGCTGGTAGCCGCCGGTGACAACGCCGCATGTCTCCGGTTTGTGTTGAATCTCTCGCTTGCTATACAAAGGTTCTCCTATGAAAGTCGTCGCATTCAACGGAAGCGCGAGGAAGGACGGCAACACGGCCATCCTCGTGCGCCATGTGTTCAGCGAACTGGAGCAGCAGGGCGTCGAGACCGAGCTCGTTCAGTTGAGCGGCAAGACGATTCACGGCTGCCTGGCCTGCCGCGAGTGCTCTAAGCGCAAGGACGGCCGTTGCAGCCAGGCAAATGACTTCGGCAACGAGTGCATCGGGAAGATGGCTGCGGCGGAAGGCATCATCCTCGCATCGCCCACTTACGTGGCCGACGTTACCCCTGAAATCAAGGCGTTGATCGACCGCGCCTGCCTGGTGGGGCGCGCCAACGGCGGCATGTTTCGGCACAAGGTGGGCGTCGCCGTCGTGGCGGTGCGCCGCGCGGGCGCGATGCACGCCTTCGACGCCCTCAACCACTTCTTTCTGATCAACGAGATGGTTGTGCCGGGTTCCTCCTACTGGAACATTGCCATCGGCCGCGAGATCGGTGAAGTCGAGAACGACAAAGAGGGAATCGAGACCATGCACACGCTGCGCCGGAACATGGCGTGGCTGCTAAAACGGCTGCACGCATAGGCGCGCCGGCATCCGCAGCGCTAGATTGAAGGTTTCGAGCCGGCTCAGGATTCGCACATGTTGCACAAGACCAAGGCTGATTGGTGGATCGGCGCATGCCTGGTAGTTGCGCTCGTGTTGCCCTGTTATTGCCACGCGATTTCCAGGCGGCCGCTGGATGTGCGGCGTGGCGGTCGTTTCTTGCTCGCCTGGTCGTAGGGCGGGCAGCGCTCTAGTCCGGGGGTTTCACGAAAAAATGGGTGCAAAATGTGCTTAATTAGCGTGTTTTGACATGCAAAATGCGTCATTTAAGCGCATTTTGCGGTCGTTTCCGTTCATCGCGGTTGGGTGAGGCCCCGCCCGCCGGGCTGCGCCCCGTATCATTGAATCATGCCTCCCGCGCCAGCCCGCCTCATCACCTCGGATCTCTTCGCGCAGGTGCTCGAACAGGCGCGCGCCGCTCCACGCCGCCGGATGAACTTCAACTTCCACGCCTCGCTCGAAGAGAACCCCTCGCGCTTTCTCAATGTCATGCTTGCGGGCACCTACATCACACCCCACCGTCATACCGAACCGCCCAAGGCGGAGAGCTTTCTGGTGTTGGCCGGGCGAATCGCGTTCTTTCTTTTTGACGACGCCGGCGCCGTCAACGCCGCGCACGTGATCGAGGCAGGCGGCCCGCTCGTCGGCATCGACGTAAGCCCCGGCGTCTGGCACACGGCTGCGGTGCTGTCTGAGCATGTGGTCTGCTTTGAGGTGAAGCCCGGGCCTTACTCACCCGCCGCGGACAAAGATTTCGCGCCGTGGGCCCCACGCGAAGGCAGCCCGGAAGCCCCGGCCTATCTGGAAGCCTTGATTTCGCGGGTCGGCTGCTAACCGTAATCCCGAACCTTCTTGATCCGGTTGTCCTGTTTTTTCTTGCCGGGCTCCAGCCCGCGCGCGCATAATTCATTCTCAGACCCCGAACGGAGGTCCTCAGTGCGTTTCATCCGCACGCTGGAGGTTCGCGTGAACACATCGGCTGAAAGCAGCCGGCGGCACATGTGGCGCAGCGCGGTCGCTTTGTTCTCCGTCTGCGCCTTACTGTTCGTCGATACGAGTTGCCACACGCAGAAAATCAGAAAGATCGACGTCGCGCAGGCGCCAACGGCGGCGAACGAGGAAATCGTGGGCGTCACTACTGCGGAAGGCAAGGACGTGAGGTTCGATCCTCCGGGCGGAGTAATTATCAGCGGCGCCGTCCAGGCAAATGTGAAGAAGGCCCCCTACAGCATTCCGCTCTCCGAGGTGCAACGGCTGTGGGTGGAGCGCACCGGCATAAGTACAGTCAGAAGCATCGGGCTCGGCATTGGCATTGCTGTAGTCGCCGTCGGTGTACTTGCCCTGATCGTCGCGCTCACCAAACAGTCGTGCCCCTTTGTGTATTCCTGGGACGGCGAGCGTTATGTCTTCGACGCCGAGCCTTACGGCGGCGCCATCGCCCGCGGCCTGGAGCGCGATGACTATTCGGAACTCGAGCATCTCAAGGCCGACCACGGGGAGTACCGCTTACTGCTCACGAACGAGGTGGACGAAACGCAGCATACCAATCTGCTCGAGCTCTGGGTGGTGGACCACGCGCCGGGCACCCGCGTTGTTGCCGATGAACTGGGCAGGCTGCACGGCTTCGGGAACCTCCAACGGCTGCAGTCCGCCCGGGACCGGGGCGGACGCGATATCACGGCGTGGCTCGAAGCCACGGACCGCCGCATCTGGGAGCCCGAGGCGAAGCCCGCTGCCGACGGCAGCGTCCGCGAGGAAGTGCTCCTCACCTTCGCGAAGCCCGAGGGCGCCGCGACGGCGAACCTGGTCGTCAACGCGGCCACTGGCCTGTGGGGCTCGTTCATGATCAAGCGAATGACGCAACTCCGCGGCCGGACGGCCCCGTTCTGGCTCGCCTCGCTGGAGTCTGGTCCCGAGCAGATCGAGTTGATGAAGGCGTGGTACACCCGGGAGGAGCTGTACCGGCTGAAAGTCGATGTCGAGGAGCCTTCAGGCTGGGCTACGCGCGGGACCATTCAGGGCGGCGGCCCGCTGATTTCGGAGGATCGCGTCGTTCCGCTCGACATCAGCCGCGTGCCCGGCGAGACCCTTCGTATCCGCCTGCGCCCGCCGGTCGGTTTCTGGGCGTTGAACTCGTTTGCGGTCTCCTACGAGTCCGGCTCGTCGCCAGCGCCTCGGGTCGTGAAGCTTCGCGCGGCGCGCACCTCAACGGGTTCGGACGTGCTCGGCGCGCTGGTGGCGAACGACGCGGGGTACTACTCGATGCCGGATACGAATGAAACCGCTGAGCTGCGCTTCCCGGCGCCGCCACGCAAGCCCGGGATGGCGCGCACCGTGTTCCTTCACAGCCGTGGCTGGTACGAGTTGCACCTCGGCGCACAAGGCGAGCCGGACACCAAAGCCCTGGACGAGATCGCCTCCGTTCCCGACGCCGCCGCCCGCCGCGCTGCCCGCGAATTCGCCAACTGGCGCCCGGCGCCCTGAGACGATAGGGAGAGCTCGCCCGGCGCGTCAATTGAGCGCGCGTCCGCGGTTTACCCGCGCCCATATACCAGCCGGCCGTCGAGCCACGTTCGCAGCACGGTGATTTCGCCGCCCTCCAGGCGGAACTCCACCACGTCGCCGCGATCTCCGGGCGCCAGGCCCTGCTGCCGGCGCGCGATTTGCGCGACGCGCGCCGGGTTCACTGTCGCTGCCCGCACCGCATCGCGCAGGCTCAGTCCTCCGAGCCGCAACAGGTTCGCCACGCCGCGGTGCATCAGCAGCGCGGAGCCCGCGAGCCGCCCGTTCGGCAGGCGCACGCTGTTGTCCGCGGCCAGTTCCACCTCCTGCTCGCCGAGCCGGTAACGTCCGGGCGCGCACCCTGCGGCGGTCACGGCATCGGTCACCAAGACGGCACGCTCCGCGCCTTTGGCACGCAGCGCCACCTTCAGAAACGACGCGGGCAGGTGGATACCGTCCACGATGAAGCTCGCCGCCAGCCGGTCCTCCGCCAGTTGCTCCCAGATGTAATTCGGGTGGCGCGGCAACGTGCCGTGGGCGCCGTTTCCGAGATGGGTGGAGAGGGTCGCGCCGGCAGTCACCGCCGCCGCAATCTGCGCGGCGCTCGCGTTAGTGTGCCCGATGCTGATTGTGATTCCCTCGGCAACGGCCGCTTCGATGTAGCCCGGCGCCTCGGGCCACTCCGGCGAAAGCGTCACGAGCCGGACGAGCCCCTGTGCTGCATCCTGCATGCGGCGGAACTCATTGAGGTCCGGCCTGCGCACCCACCGCTTTGGATGCGCGCCGCGCGGGCCGTCCTCGGGCGAGATGTGCGGTCCTTCGACGTGAATCCCCTCGATGGCCGCGCCCTCGTCGAGCTCTGCCTTCGCACGCGCCAGGTTGCGTAGCGCGCCGAGCATGTCTTCCTCGGCGCCCGTGATCACGGTAGGGAGGAACCGGGTGACGCCGGTGGCAAACATCGCGCGGATGGAGCGCGCGATCTCCTCGAGCGGCGCTCCGGGCCAGTTGTAATCCACGCCGGCAAAGCCGTTCACCTGAATGTCGATGAAGCCCGGGGCCACATAGGCCGCCGGCGCCGCCCCGAACTCTCCCGCGGCCGTCTCGCGCGCCGCAGTCTCGATCAGTTTGTCAAAGGACAGCCGCAATGGCGCTCCGCTGATGGCGCCCACTCCCGAACAAATCATAACGCCCCCGTTTTATCTACAGAATTTCCACAGGCTATGCATTGCAAGTTACTCAAAAAAGGTCACATCCAGTTTGTGGAATTGGTGTGCATTTCGCAACAGAAAGCTGGCATTTCTCCCCGGAAGCCTGCTACAAAATAAGAGCCTCTTGCGAGCCCGGTCCGGATGAAAATCTCGGGGGAGGTGGATGTCCGGACCGAGCTCCCAGGGTCTCCTCCCTCGCGCGTATCTCCGGCGGGCTCACGTGGTTGCCCGCCGGCTTTCCGTGCACGCACCTCAACCCTCCGGTCTCGTCTCCGGTTTCGCGCAGTTGGCGCCGTCTCTTGCCACGGGCGTCAGACTTCGGGCGTTGCGCCTCTCACCGCGCCGAAACTTCCTGGTTCACCGCCGTCAGCCACTCGTGCCGGTCCGGCTCGGCGCCTTCGAGGATGGCGAAGAATTCCTTTTGCAGTCTCTCCGTAATCGGCCCGCGCCGCCCCGAGCCTACCGTGATCTTGTCTACCGATCGGATCGGGGTGATCTCCGCGGCCGTTCCGGTGAAGAACACCTCGTCGGCGATGTATAGCATCTCGCGCGGCACGAGGGATTCCGCCACAGGGATCCCCAGGTCAGCGGCCAGCCGCAGCACGCTGTCGCGCGTGATGCCCGGCAACACCGAGGCGCCGAGCGGAGGCGTGAAGATCTTCCCGTCACGAATCACGAAGATGTTCTCGCCCGAGCCCTCGCTCACATACCCGGCCTCGTCGAGAGCGATGCCCTCGTCGTATCCGTTCGCCACGGCCTCCATCTTGATGAGCTGCGAGTTCATGTAGTTCGCGCCGGCTTTGGCCAGCGCGGGGAGCGTGTTCGGGGCCATGCGGTTCCAGCTCGACACGCAGACATCCACGCCCTTGGCGAGCGCCTCCTCACCCAGATACTTTCCCCACTCCCAGCAGGCGAGGTAGACTTCGACGGGGTTCTGGCCGGGGAACACACCCATGCTGCCGTACCCGCGCATCACGATCGGCCGCAGGTAGCACGCGGACATCCTGTTCACCCGAACGAGCTCCGCGAGCGCCTCACAGAGCTGCTCGTTCGTGAACGGGACTTCCATCCGGTAGATCTTCGCGGAGTCCAACATGCGGCGCACGTGATCGCGGACGCGGAAAATGGCGGGGCCGTTCCTGGTGGCGTAGCACCGGATGCCCTCGAATACCGAGCTGCCGTAGCTCACCACGTGCGAGAGCACGTGAATCTGAGCTTCGTTCCAGGGAATGAGCTCGCCGTCGTGCCAGATCTTCTCGGTGGGGACTAACATGTTGCCATTATAGGAGAACGGCGGGGGCGGACGGAGATTGTTCGAGCCCCGCGCTTGCCGCTCGAAACCGCTGGCGAACCCGCAATCACGCTCCACCTGCGTTTGTTATTTAATGGTAGGGTGATTTCGCGGATGCATCTCGGCCCTCCCGCGCTACTGCTCGTGTCGGCGCTGGCCGCCGCTCAGGGCCTTCCGAGCCTCAAGCCCGGTTTTAACCTGTATTCCAAGCAGCAGGACGTCGAACTCGGCCACGCAGCCGCCGGTGAGGTGGCCAAGAAATACGCACAGCTCAACGATGCCGAGCTGTCCGCATACGTCAGCCGCGTCGGCCAGAGGTTGACCTCGCAACGGCAGGCCGACGGCCAGAGCTTCCCCTACACGTTCACAGTCGTGCGGGACAAGAGCATCAATGCGTTCGCGTTGCCCGGTGGGCCTACGTTTGTGCACACGGGGCTTCTTATGGCCGCGGAGAACGAGGCGCAACTCGCCGGCGTGCTCGCGCACGAGATTTCGCACGTCGCTCTGCGGCACGGGACCCACCAGGCCAGCAAGGCGGTGGGCATTCAGCTCATGGCCGGTCTCCTCGGCGGCACGGTCGGCGGGCAAGGCATGCTGGGGCAGCTCACGCAGGCAGGCGTCGCCTTCGGCGCCAACTCCGTCCTGCTGAAGTATTCGAGAGATGCGGAGAAGCAGGCGGACCTGCTCGGTGCGCAGATCATGGCCGGCGCCGGCTATAACCCGCTCGAGATGGCCCGCTTCTTTGAGAAGCTCGAGGCCGAGGGCGGCGCCCGCGGGCCGCAATTCCTCTCCGACCATCCCAACCCCGGCAACCGGGTCCAGTATATCGAAGACGAAATCCGCTATCTGCCGTACACCCAACCCGGCAATGGAGACACCGGCCAGTTCCAGCGGATGCAGCAGCGCGTCCGTTCGCTGACCGCCGGCCGTGGCAGCCTGGGCATCAATAACACGCTGCGGGGCGGGGAGGTCGTTCAGGTCGCACAGCCACCCAAACCGCGCGCCAGGTTCCGTGACGGTTCCTGAATCCCCCGCGCGCATGGCGAAGCGGCGATACGATGCGGTGCTGTTCGATTTCGACGGCGTGTTAGCCGATACGGAGCCTCTTCATTGCGCCTGCTGGGCGGAAGCAGTTCGACCCCTCGGCATCCACCTCGATTGGCAACTGTATGAGCCGATCGGGATCGGCGCCTCGGACCGCGATCTGGCGGAGTTCATGGCCGCGCGTGCCCCACAACCTCTTACATCGGATGATGTTATGGCGCTCCACCCTTTGAAAACGAAGCTCTTCGCTCAACGCGTGCTTCAGGATCCCCCCATTCCACACGCGATCATAGAGCTCGTAAAGTCTCTCGATAGCTATAAGTTGGCGGTTGTGACCTCAAGTTTCAGACACGAAATCGAACCAATGCTGGTTCGGGTCGGCATTCGCGATTGCTTCGGCGCATTCATAGGCGGAGACGACGTTGAAGAGCTCAAGCCTGCTCCAGATCCTTACCTACGCGCCGCCAATCTCTTACAGGCGAAATCTCCACTCGTAGTTGAGGACTCGGATGCTGGTGAAGCGAGCGCACGCGCCGCAGGTTTCGACTGCCTTCGCATCGCACACTGCTCGGAACTTCCTGCCAGACTGTCCGCCGCGCTGGGGCTTGAAGACACTGGGCCCGGACGCGCATAATCGGCTTGTCGCGGGGCGCTGTCGGGGCGATTAGTGGCGATTGGAGGATTGAGGCGTGGCTGCAAAGGCTTAGGAGCCGATGCCTGCAACTTCCGATAACAGATATTATGTAAACTACGCGATACACGTCGATCCACACGTCTTGCTTAGGCGCCACTGACCCTGGTCCGGCCGAGAATGGGTCGTGCCCTGCTCCCGAACAAAAAAAGGCCTGCCGTCAGGATTCGGTCTCTCCGGCAGGCAGGCCTGAGGGAATGTCGCAATGGGCCTACAAGACTTCTGAATTCTGTCCCGTGTCAGCGGTTGTGGCCATGACCTCCGTCTGAGTGGCTGCCGCCACTGCTGCGGCTCTCGGTTCTGGCCGCGGGAGCGGAGCGCTGGGCACTGGCCGGAGCGGATCGCTCGGCACGCGCGGGAGCGGAACGTTCCGTCCGGGCCGGCGCCGAGTTCGACCCGCTGCTGCGTTCGCGAACGATGGGCGGGTTGATCCGAAGCTGCTGGCTGTTCGCCGAGTCGTAGCGCGTCGTGCCGTAGCTCACCGGCCGAGACTCGCTCGGTATCGTTTGCGGCGCGCTCGGGAATCTCTGCCAGTCGGTCTGCCCGTCACTCCGGGGAGCGAAGTCGTTCTTCGGGCTGGATTCCGGCTTGCGCTCGACGCGCGCCGGGGCCTGTTCCTTCGTGTGCGCCGGCGCCGCGCTCTCCGTCCGAGCCGGAGCCGGAGGGTTGTACTGCCGCCAACCACGGGAGTTCTTGCCGCCCTCGGTGTCATGGACTTTGACGTTAGAGTTCTGCTGGCTCGGAACCGCTGCGCCCTGCTGCTGCGGGCGGGTTCCGGCGTCGCCGAAGCGCCGCCAATTGTTATCCGCGTTCCCGCGCTGCTGCTCATTCTGCTGGGTCGGGCGCCAGCCGGGCGTGTTACCGCTCTGGGTCTCGGTCGAGCCGGCCGGGAGTCTCACCACGCCGGTATCGCGGCCCCCGGTCGTAGCGGCAGGCACCCGGGTGCCGGTGGCGACTGAACCGGTCTCGCCGCCCCGCACCACGGCAGGAGAGTGGACCAGACCACCTGCCCCGGACGCCCCAGGCGCGTTTTGCACGACGCGGCCGGTTTGCGCCTGCACCGCCTGGTCGCCGAGGGTGTGGCGGACATACTGCTCCATGCCGCGCTGCTGCTGTTGGAACGGTACGCGCTCGATCTGCGCCGGCTGCCGGTGAGTGACGAAGCGTTGATCGGCGATGGTGCTGCGGGGCGTGGTCACGAGCTGGCGATTGCTGAACCGCTGGCTGTCCGCGATGGGCGCCACCGGCACCGGGCCGCGCATCAGGGCTGCCCGCGAAGCGAACTCGCTCGCGCGCACCGGCGTGCCGGCCACGCCGCGATTGAAGGAAACGGCGTCCACGCCCGTCACCCCGTTCACCACCCGCGCGTTGCGGTAGATGTTGGTGATGTTTGTGTTGTTCACGATGTGAACGTTGTTATTGATGTAGGTCCCGTTGCGATAGCCGCCATACAAGCGGCGGCCGTACCACGGATAGTAACGCTCGTAGGGAGCCAGCGGCACCCAGCCGACGTTTCCGAATCCCAGACCTCCGCCCCGACTTCCGCTCCCGAAGCCGAAGAAGGCCACCATGCCCGGGCGCCACCAATACCGCTGGTTCATCGGCCCGGGGAACCAGCACCAGCCATAGCTGCCGTAGAACCAGCTCCCGTAGTGATACGGAGCCCAGCCCCACGGATCATAGCTGACCCACGTCCAGCCGTAGTAGTCCACCCACACCCAACGGCCGTTACGGTAGGGCGCCCAGCCGGGGCCCATACCGCCGGGAGCCCAGACCATGCCGTAAGGTGTGACGTTCACCCAGCGCCCGTAGTTGTCCAGGTCGTCAGCGCCGTAGATGTCGCGGCTCACGTACCGGTAGGACTGGGACCGCTCGAGGCGATGATCGCGGTCGTCATTCCAGCGGTCCCAGTTGTCGAAAGTAACTTCACGTACTACTTGAAATTCAGGATCGGAAGCCGTTCCACGAACGAGCATTGTGTGACCTGCGCCGAGCTTTTCGCTGCCCTGTGGGGTGAACGTCTCAACTTCGCCGGAGCGAACCGTAACCTCGGTCTGCCCGTCATCGTGAACCGCGATGCGATACGTACCGCGCTTCGCCGACCGCACGGAGATGTTCGGGGTATCGACTTCCGTTTCGGAATCGACATCGCGCAGAATGCGGAGCGTGACTTCGCCGCGCGCAACCTGCACCTGGTACCGCCGGTTCTCGAGTTCCGCGAACCCGACCTCGGCGTCGGAATTCATCCTGAGGAAGGTGCCGTAGTCGAACTGGATTTCGGCGCGGGAACCGGCGCCCGTCACGACATGGTCGGACGCCAGGAGCGGAGCGTTCGGGGCGGCGGCCACCCATTCACCCGAGTCGCCGCGGCGCACCGAGACATCGCCGTCGATCAGGCTGATGCGAGCCACGCCCCGGCCGGCCGTGTCCTCGTCGTCCTGAGCCCAGGCGCCGCACGGGATCAACATCCCAACTGCCAGCAAACTCAAGATCGTGCGCTTCATGGTCGTTCTCCTGAACTTCGCGCTTCTGTGTGCAATGCCTGTTCCAAATCGTAAGCGACTAGAAATCATCGGGTTGCGAGCGTCCGCGAATCACGCAAAGTGGCCGAAAACCACCAGCGCGGTCGAAAGCAGCCAAACGTGGCCCGCCGGGATGCCGCAACGGAGCTTGTGAAGGCATGATGAAGAGAGGAAGAGGAGAAAGGAGCAGGAAGCGCCCCTCATTGACTACAATGAAGCTTCCGAAAGCGTGATGAAGACCACTCCCGCGCCCGGCGCCTCCCCTTCCCTGCCCGAGGTTCACGGGTCCGTCGCGACGACCCAGGTCTCCATCTGGCGGCGCATGTTCGCCTTCGCGGGCCCGGCCTACCTCGTCTCGGTCGGCTACATGGACCCGGGCAATTGGGCCACCGACCTGGAGGGCGGCGCGCGGTTCGGCTACGAGCTGCTGTGGGTGCTCGTCATGTCGAACCTGATGGCGATCCTGCTGCAGACGCTTTCGGCGCGGCTCGGCATCGTCACGCACCGCGACCTGGCGCAGGCCTGCCGCGAAACCTACCCGCCGCCGGTCAATTTCGCCTTGTGGGTGCTGTGCGAGATCGCCATCGCGGCGTGCGATCTCGCCGAGGTGCTCGGCGCGGCCATCGGCCTGAATCTGCTGTTCCACATCCCGCTGCTGGCAGGCGTGCTGCTCACTTCGCTCGACATCCTGCTGCTGCTGTGGCTCACGCGCTTCGGCATCCGCATCATCGAGGGCTTCGTGCTCAGCCTTATCGCTGTAATGGCGGGCTGCTTCCTGCTCGAGATCGTGATGGCGAAGCCGGACGCAGGCGGGATTGCGAGCGGCCTCGTGCCGCGGCTCAGCAACCAGACGCTCTATATCGCCATCGCCATCCTAGGCGCCACGGTGATGCCGCACAACCTCTATTTGCATTCCGCGCTCGTGCAGACGCGGCAGATCGGCTCTGACGAAAAGGAGAAGCGCACGGCGTGCCGCTTCAACCTGATCGACTCCGTGGTGGCGTTGAACGGCGCAATGCTGGTGAACGCGGCCATTCTGGTGCTGGCGGGAGCGGTTTTCTTCGAGCACAAGGTCGTGGTCACCGAGATCCAGCAGGCCTACCAGATGCTGACGCCTCTGCTCGGCACAACCCTGGCGAGCATCCTGTTCGGCGTCGCGCTGCTGTGCTCCGGCCAGTCATCCACCATGACGGGCACCATGGCGGGCCAGATCGTCATGGAGGGCTTTCTCTCCATCCGCATGCGGCCTTCGCTGCGGCGCCTGACCACGCGCACGCTGGCCATCGTGCCGGCGGCCATCACCATCTACATCGCCGGCGAACAGGGCACTTTCCGGCTGCTCATTCTGAGCCAGGTCATCCTGAGCATGCAGCTTCCGTTCGCGGTAGTGCCGCTGATCCACTTCACCAACGACCGCGGCAAGATGGGGGCATTCGCAAACCGCGTGTGGGTGAAGGCGCTGGCCTGGGTGGTGGCCGCGGTCATCATCGTGCTGAACGTCCGGCTGGTTTACATCACGATCCTGGAGTGGCTGGAGAGTGTGGGACCGCACCGGGAACTGATCATCATGCTGGTGGAGCCGGTGCTGATCGGGCTTCTGCTGCTGCTCCTGTGGCTGACGTTCGAGCCCTGGCTGCCGGCGCGGTTCCGAAGGGGCGGCCGCGGGGCGCCGGCGGCGTTCACCGCCATGCCTGCCCCGGCGGCGGCGGGCATTCCGCTCTACCACAGCATCCTGGTGCCGCTCGACCACACCGAGCGCGACCGTGGCGCCGTGGCGCACGCGGCGGCCATGGCGCGCGCCTACGGCGGCAAGATCCACCTGCTCCACGTCGAAGAGGGCGTGACGAGCCAGATGTTCGGCCAGCTTGCATCGACGGCCGAGGTTGAGGCGGGCGCGCGCTACGTGGAAGACATTGTGGCGGGCCTGCGGGGCCAGGGGCTCGAGGCCGAGGGCAGAATTGCGCACTCCAACGACCCCAAGCAGGAGATTGTGAAAGCCGCGCGGGCGCTGAAGCCGGACTTGTTGGTGATGGGCGCGCACGGCCACCGCGGCATCCAGGACCTGGTCTATGGGCAGACGATCAACGCCGTGCGGCACGCGGTGGACGTGCCGCTGCTGATCGTGAAAGACGAGGGGAAAGCGGCGGAGTAGGGGAACACCACAGAACGTTCCCGCACTGCTTCAAGAATGCGGCGCTTCCCGTTGCGAACGCTGGTGTTCTGGACTTCGAAAGGGCCGCGATGAACCCGCTCCTCAGCAGGATTTCCATCGATCCCAACGTCTGCTTCGGCAAGCCCTGCACTCGGGGCACTCGAATCCGGGTCTCCCTGCTGCTGGACTTCCTGGCTTCGGGAGCGGCCGTGGAGCAGATCCTCGACGACTATCCGCAACTCACCCGCGAGGACGTTCTCGCAGTGATCGCATACGGCGCCGAGATGAGCCGCGGCCGCTTTGTCGATTTGCCCGGGCAGAGCGCGGCATGAAGTTCAAACTCGACGAAAACCTCGGCTCGCGGACTGCTGCGCTCATCGCCGAGTAGGGTCATCGAAGTTGGCCGTATCCGCGTGCACGACGAGGCCGAGCCACTTGACCGGCATCAGTGAGCCAGGCTCATATTTCCCCGAACGGCAGCGCAACAACACCGGGCGCGAGCGGCAAGCGCGCGGTGCCGGGGTGGACCACGTAACCGGGCCCGGCCCGGCCCCCGAAGTCCCTGCGGAAGGTCTCGATGGCGAAAGCCATGGGTGGACGCGGAGTGGCCGACAACTTCACTTCAATGGGAATGAGCTTGCCGCCTGTCTCGACCACGAGATCGACTTCGACTCCAGCCGCTGTGCGCCAAAAGTTGACTTGCGGCTCCTCGCCGCGGTTGGCGTACGCCTTGACGATTTCCGCCAGCACGGCCGTTTCGAAGAGCGCCCCGCCAAGAGGACCCGCGACGGCGTGCTCCGGGTCTCGCAGCCCCGTCAGGTGGCACAGAGTGCCGGTGTCCGTGAAGTACACCTTCGGTGCTTTGACCAGGCGCTTTCCGACGTTCGCGTGATAGGGCCGCAGCACGATCACCTGGAACGTGGCTTCCAGAACGGAGAGCCATGCTTTGGCCGTGTTCACCGCAATGCCGAGATCGCGGGCCAGGTCGCTCAGGTTCAGGAGCTGCCCCGTTCTCGCCGCGAGGGCCCGCAGAAAACTCTGGAAGGAGGTGAGGTCGCCAACCTGACGCAGAAATCGGACGTCGCGCTCGAGGTAGGTCTGAATGTAGCTGGAGTGCCAGAGCGGGATGTCGCGGTCCGGCTCGGCGACGAGTTCGGGGAACCCGCCCCGAACGACGTTTTTCCACAGGGCGGACGAAGAGCCGCGCACCGCGATCCCGTGCCTCGCCGGTTTCTCCCAAGGCAGCGGTTCGGACGACCTTCCTTCGATCTCCCGCTGTGAGAGCGGCAGCAGCCGGAGCATCGCCGCGCGGCCCGCGAGAGACTCGGTTACCTGCTGTGCCATCAGAAGGTTCTGTGAACCTGTCAGCAGATACTGGCCGCGCGCGTCGCGGTGTTCGTCGATCCGCTCCTTGACGTATGGCAGAAGGTCGGGCGTGTACTGCGCTTCGTCGAAGATGACTGGTGCCGGGTTCAGGTCCAGGAAGCCGCGAGGGTCCGCGACGGCGGCTGCACGAACATCGGGAGGTTCCAATGACACGTACCGCGCGGTGCCGCCGAAGAGGTGTTTCAACAACGTGGTCTTGCCGGACTGGCGCGGGCCGGTCAAAACCACGGCCGGAAACTGGCGCGCGGCCTTCACGAGAACCGGTTCAAGTGCTCGGGGAATGTAGGTAAGGCTCATGCGCACACCCTACATGCAATTTTGCATTTTGAATGCAAATTTGCAAGTATCTGCAACTTGCTGAATACTTACGAGCTTGATGGGTGTGCCCGCCGGCAACCCAGAGCACCGGTGCTCAGGTAGGTCATCGGCCCCCGCCTGACGCACGGCTCGCCGCGCGGCTACTGTCTCTCCGGCTGTTATCGGAGAACCCCCGCCAGCTTGAAGACGTATGCGTGGCGGCAGGGGAGGTCGTCAACGGCAAGCTGCGGGACCTGGATCTCGAGACCGCCATCGACGTTCTTGTACTGCAAGCGCCCCTCGGCTCCCAACATGGTCACGCGGCCGTCCTTCTGAAGGCCGATGTCTTTCAAGACGAGACGACCGTGGGGCCATCGCGGCACGATCGCGTAGACCGCGTCATCTTTGGAGGTGAAGAACGCTTCGACGCTCGCCTGGCCCGGTCCGGGTTTGCCGGCGATCTCCTGAATGTCGTACTTACGGCGCCATTCCTGGTCGTATTCGATTTTGGGGCGGACACCCGAACTCCACTGACTGCTCCTGCGCCAGGGCCGGGTGCCGTAGATCGCCTCTCCGTTAACCCGGAGCCAATCGCCGATTTCGTTCAACCGTTCTTCCTGAATCTCCACGAACCTCCCGTCCGGCATCGGCCCGATGTTCAGCAAGAGATTCCCGCCGCGGCTCACCACGTCTACGAGAGTCAGGATGAGTTCCCAGGAAGAGTAGTAGTCGCGCGCGGTTACGCGGCGGTTGTACACCCAGTCATACCAGAGGGGATGGCCTTCGGCGTCGTACTTCATCGGCTTCACGACGGTCCGGTTCTCCTCCCATGGATGTCGTCCGTCGCTCATGCCTGGCGTGAATTCCGTGGTGTAGTATCCGCCGTGCGCGTGCCGGCAATTGCTCCCCCAGCGGTCGTTGATTACGACATCGCGAGCGGGTGAATCGTTGAACAGCCAGGCAAGGAAGTCCGTGCTCTTCCACAGGCTGTCGGGCTCCAGCCATTCCCCGTCGGCCCAGAGGATGTCGGGCTTGTACCGCGACACCAAATCCTTGAGCTGCGGCTGCATGTGCTCGCTCACAAAACGCGGCTTGTCGCTGAGCCACAGCGGGTTGAACCACTCGTAGAACGAGTAGTAGAGCCCCATTTTCAAGCCCCGGTTCCGCACCGCCGGAACCAGCATGCCTAGCAGGTCCTTCTTTGGACCGACTTCCATCGCATTCCACGGCCGGCCGTAAGCTTTGCTGGCATACGGATCCGGCCAAAGCGCGAAGCCGTCATGGTGCTTGGCGGTGAGGACGACGTACTTTGCCCCGGACCGCGCAAACACCTCGGCCCAGCGCTCCGGGTCGAACAACTCGGCCCGGAACATGGGCGCGAAGTCGGGAAACTCGAACTTCGGACCAAAGGTCCTCTGATGGAATTCCCACGTGCCGGCGTATTGTTCGTCGTAGGTGTTGCCGGCCGCTCGAAAGCCGTCCCGCTCCTTCTCGCGGGATTCCAGGAGATTGGCCCAGTAGAACGACCCGTGCAGTCCCCACGCGGGAACGGCGGCCAGAGTCCAGTGGACGTAGACGCCGAACTTCGCATCCGTCCACCAGGTGGCGACAGGACGGCTGTCCAACGACGCCCAGGTTGCCTCATACCGGTTGTCCCGTGCCTGTGCGGCATCGGATCCAGCCGCCGCGCAACATCCACACACCAGGCTGAAGCAGCACAACGGAGCCAGCACCCGCATGACAGGAACACTCCTTCCAGATATGGCTGAGGTGTCCAGGAAATAACTGGACAATCCAAGCTTCTTCTACTCCCCCAAAGCCGGCGCGTCAAGCGGCTCGGGAATCTAAGAAGATGGACGATACACTCCCGCTCAATTCTCGGGTTCTGGAAATTGACCAGGAAGCGGCGCCGAGCACGCGCTCGGTCAGTGAATCGAAAAAATCCGCGTTCATCGGCGTTTATCGGCGGGCAATACTCATGTGCCGCGCCAACGCAAAGCTCTCAGAATAATTGTTAGCCGCCGATCAACGCCGGTGAACACCGATGTTTGCCGCGCTGATTTGTCCCGCTATTCCTTGGACGCTTCGCCAGGGTCACCTGGCCACATCGATTCTCAGTTCAACCGCGGTGTATCTCACGAGGTGCGGAACGCACCGCCGCAGGCTACCGCCACTGGTAAGTCGATATCGAAAGTGCCGGCAGCGGGGCTTCGAGCATCTGGTCCTTCCACGCCACCTTCACGGTGACGGGCGCCTTCCGGCTGTTCAGCAGCTCGAGCACGAGGCCGCCATCGGGCGCGCGGAATGCCAGGGCGCGGACCTTGTCGAGCGAGCCCGCGGTTTCGAGCCGCACCGCGCCCGGCCGCACGAACTTGCTGAAGTGCGCAAGGTAGTAATAGAGCGCCAGATACTCAGCCTCGCCCGTCTTCGTGTTCGCCACCATCACCGGATGCTGCACGTTCGGATCGGGGTTGTGGTGAACCGGAGAGACGAGCCATGGCCCGCCGTTCTCGTTCAGGATCATGTTCCAGTAGATCCACGCGGACGCGCCGGCCTCGAGGTCGGAGAAGATCTGGTTGGCCCAGAAGTCGCCGTCCTCGTAGTCGTAGCGCGGCAGCTTGATGTTCTTCGGCGCGCCGGCTTCGTACGCCCAGCAGATTTCGGTCATCCAGAACGGGATGTCAGGATGCCGCTTAATCAGTGAGGCGATCCCATCGAAGTGCTGGAAGTCGTACCCGTGATACGGTGCGCCCGCCACGTACTTACGTGCGCCGGGGTCGTCGAGAACCGTGGCGTAATTCTTAATGGCGTTCTCCCGGGAGGGCGCCTCGCTCAACTGGATCTTCGTCCTCACGCCGGATTTCGCGAACAGCGGGCCCACGTGGTCGCGCAGCAGATCGCGGATCTTCGTATACGGAATCTTCGTGTAGACACCGGGCTCGTTGAACAGGCTCAGATAGTCGATATGCACGCCGTTCTTCTCATACTCCTGGACGAAACGCAGGTAGTAGAGCGCCAGCGCGTCGAAGTACTTGGGGTTCACGTCCTGGTTCTTGTTTACGTCGAAGAGCATCCAGTCGGGCGGGTAATCCATCGGCGACTGGATGACGAACTGGCCGAATTGCCGCGCCCGCTTGATGAAGGTGATGAGGCCGTTCGGCCCGAGGTCGCGCGCGATGGAGAAGTGCTTCATCCCGACGTCGCCCGGCGTGTCGGCGTAGGTGTACCAAGGACCCGCGGCCATGAAATCCGTCCCCGCGATGGGGCTCTTCATGGCCGAAAATCCGGCGCCTGTAGCCGGATCGAAGAGCGCCCTGAGGACGGCGTCCTGCTTCGCCTCAGGCAGCGCGTTCAGCGCCAGCAGGCCGCTCTCGAGAATGCTCGCCCCAAAGCCGTCGATGCGCTGACGCGCCGCGCCGTCGTTGATCTTGAACGCCGGGGCGCCGGCCGCCTTCACCAACCGGATGGCGGGCTTCGGCGTGATCCGGTCGCCGGCTTTCGAAGTAACGTAAACCGCCACCTGCTGGGCGCCCAGCAGGGCGACGCAGAAAGGAAAAATACCGAGTCGTGCGAAGGGGTACTTCATGCGTTTCTCCTCGGTGCCCGCGACGGACGTTCAACGCCCGGGCTCGGATGTTTCTCCAGCATTCTACTCCCAGCCCGGGTCTTTCACCAGGATTGCGGCGAAACTCCATTGCCTCCGCCCTAACCCGGCAGTAAACTGACTGACAGTCATCCCTGGATCTTAGGTGGATCTCATGGTCGGCCGGACCATCGCTCACTACACCATCCTCGAGAAGCTTGGCGAAGGCGGTATGGGCGTCGTGTACAAGGCGCGGGACACGCACTTAGACCGGCTTGTTGCCATCAAGGTTCTGCCGCCGGAGAGACTGGCCGATCCTGAGCGCCGGCATCGCTTCAAGCAGGAAGCCAGGGCCGCGTCGGCGTTGAACCACCCGAACATCATCACCATTCACGATATCGACCAGGCTGGTGGTGTCGATTTCATTGCGATGGAGTACGTCGCGGGGAAGACGCTCGAACGCCTGATACCGCGGCACGGCCTCCGGTTGAACGACGCGCTGCAGCTTGCGGCGCAGATCGCCGATGCGCTCGCTCGGGCTCACGCGGCCGGCATCCTCCACCGCGACATCAAGCCGGGCAACATCATGGTCAGCGATTCGGGGTCGGTCAAAGTTCTCGACTTCGGACTGGCCAAGCTGACGGAGGGGTCCGACACCGGCGGTGAGGAAACCACGCGCACTGCGGGGCTGGAAAACCGCACCATGCCGTCTGAGACCGAAGAGGGCGTCATCCTGGGGACCGCAGCCTACATGTCCCCGGAGCAGGCGCAAGGAGTGAAGGCCGATTCACGCTCGGATATCTTCAGCTTCGGGTCGGTGATTTACGAAATGCTCACGGGTCATTCGCCGTTCAGGCGCGATTCGAAGATGGCCACTTTGGCAGCCATCTTGCGAGATGAGCCCGCGCCGCCCAGCCAGGTTGTGGACGGCCTGCCGCCGGAGGCGGATCGAATCGTGAGATCGTGCCTGCGGAAAGACCCTGCGCGCCGGGTGCAGCACATGGATGACCTCAGAGCCAGGCTGCAGGACTTGATCGAAGAGTTGGGGTCGGGCGCCGGCGCTGCCTCGAGCAAGCGGAAGTCCCGGCGGCGGCTGGCGTGGGCCGCGGGAGTGCTCGGCGCTGCGGTCCTCGCCGGGGGGATCGTGTTCCTGATCGCCGGACGCCACGCCGCGGCGCCTCCGCTCAAGGCGGTCCCGTTCGCGACATATCCGGGCTGGGAGGCGGACCCCAGCTTCTCTCCGGAGGGCAGGCAAATTGCCTTCTCCTGGACCGGATACAAGAAGGACAACCTGGATATCTACATCAAGCAGATCGGGGAAGGCGACCCGGTGCGTCTCACCGAGGATCCCGACGACGACTTCAGTCCCGCGTGGTCGCCGGACGGGAGTAAAATCGCGTTCCTGCGCGGACGCGGGGATAGACTCCAGTTGCTCACGATTCCCGCGCTCGGCCACGCACCGGAGACGAAACTGGCGGAGCTAGACTCCGCCACTCCTTACCGCGGCTACCCGAACCGTGAGATCGCGTGGGCGCCTGACGGCGCGCACCTGGTAGTGTTCGACAAGCCGGCAGGGGAAGATCCGGGCTTGTTCCTGATCTCGGTCGCAACCCGGGAGAAGCGCCGCTTGACCTCATGCGCGCCGGCGGTGCTCCGGGAGGGGGACCCTGCTTTTTCACCGGACGGCCGGGCGCTCGCCTTCGTACGCCTCTTCGGTTATTCCTTCGGCCATCTTTATGTCCTTTCGCTCTCCCCCGAATTGCGACCGGTTGGAGCATCCCGGCGCCTCGCACCCGGGTTCGACGCGCCATTGCAGCCCGCCTGGACGCCGAACGGGCGCGAGATCATCTTTCAAGCGGACAACCAGTTGTGGAGGATATCCGTCTCGGGCTCCGCAGAGCCTGAGCGGTTGCCCTTCGGTGGCGAGCAACTCGACGTATCGCGCCAGGGGCGGCGTCTGGTCTACAACGCACCGTCCCTCGACACCTCCATCTGGCGGCTGGACCTCGAGTCCGGCAGGCCGGTTGGCGCTCCCCGGACCTTCATCGCCTCGAACGCGAGTGAAAACACGAGTCCCGAATACTCGCCGGATGGAAAGCGGATCGCGTTTGCTTCGAACCGCGATTCAGGCGGCTTCGAAATCTACCTCGCCTCGAACGCTGATGGGGCAACTCCTGAGCGACTCACCTCGCTAGGCGCACACGAGAGCGGAAGCCCGCACTGGTTTCCCGACAGCCGGACTCTCGTCTTCGATTCCGACAAGGAGGGGAAGCCCGATATCTACGTCGTAGATGTCGACCGCAGGGCGCCGCGCCGCCTCACCACCCTCGGCGCCAGCACTCCGACCGTATCCAGGGACGGCAGGACGATCTACTTCTCTTCCAGAACGACGGGTTCGTGGCAAATCTGGCGCATGTCGTCGGAAGGAAGAGATCCCGTGCAGATTACCAGGAACGGCGGTTTCTCTGCTTGTGAAGCACCGACCGGCGATTTTCTGTACTATCAGAAAGACGAAGGCCTGTTCCAGGAGCTCTGGCGGGTGCCGGTGGGAGGTGGAGAGGAAGCGCGGGTTCTCCCTACGGTGGGATACCGGCGATTCGCAGTTCGAAGCGACGGCCTTTACTTCATCGCATGGCCGGGTTGGGGCAGCAGGGCGTCGCTTCAGTTCCTTCGATTTGGCACGGGGAAGACCAAGACGGTCGCCGCCCTTGATGGCCCTTTCCTGTTCTACGATTTCGGCCTGACGGTATCACCCGACGGCCGCTCGGTCCTCTACACTCACCCCGACCATCCCAACTCGAGCCTGATGGTCGTCGAGAACTTTCACTGATCTCGGGCCGGCCTCTGCAGCGGCTTCACCGGTGAAAACCGCGGCGGGCTTCCAGATCCTCACGCAGCCTGGCGCGAGCCCGGTCCAGCAGGTCCCGCCAAGCCGGGATATCCGCGAGATAGCGTCGAAACCACTGGTGCAGGGCTGCGTGGTCCAGAGCCTCAACGCGCACAAGCGCCTCCTCGATGCAGCGCTCGATACTGGCGAGAGCCCTTCGGGCCGACACGCCCAAAGCATCCGCGTCCCGCCACGAGGAAAGGGACCTTTCGATGCGCGCTCTGACGTCCAGCAGAGAGTGCATCTCCCGCGTGAGGCTCTCCTTGGCGGATAGGAAATGATCCGCCGAGACGGCCGCCCCGCACTGTTCGAGCGCAGGGCGCCCCGGTGGCGCGTCGTTCATAGCACACCGGACCGCCCGGTACACCACCTCACCCCTGTTCTGGTAGTCGAGAACAGCGCGCCCGATCTCCCGCTGCGGAGGGGCCGCATGCAGCGCGCTGCCGCTCACCCTGCAAACCGCGGCGCCCGCCAGCCCCAGCAGGGCAAGCCATATCCAGTCCTCGTTGTAACAGGCGGGGAGAAAATGCGAGCGCAGCGACGCGGGCGTCGTTGCAAGAAGCGCTCCGCTGATGCCCGGTCCTTCCGTGGAGTTTCGAGCGTCCGCGAATGCGAGTTTCGCGGGCAAAGTCGAAGGAAACAAGCTGAGCTCCTCGAGGAGAGGCCCAGCCTGATCTCGCGCGTCACAATCGCCCGGCTCGCGTGAGAGCGATCTGAGCGTGTCCTCTGAGACGAGGCGCAAGTGGTCCAGTATCGACCCGTCGAACTGGCCCAAATATGCGACGCCCGATGCGACCAGTTCCCTGCCCGGAGTGCGCGACAAAAGTTCCCGAATGAGAGACGCGCCATCCACTTCTACAAAACGGCCCCTGTAGACACAACCGGTGAGCAGGATATCGTCATCGAGAAAAACGACGAGGTCGTCCTCGTCCGAATAGCAGTACGCGAGCAGGAACGCGAGATTGCGGACGCCGGCGAGGTCCCAGGGGCCTTCGCCGAGCTTTCGGGTCACTGATTCGAGAAGCCTCACCGGCTCGACGCCCAAGCCGGCCAGTTGTCCGGTGATGGCGTCGTGCCGTGCTTGATCGATGACTGCGAGCTGCAGCCCGTCCCGGCCGGCCGCGCCCGCGAGCGAGTGCACCCGGGCGGAGCACTCGGGCCTTGTCGAGTCATCGACGATGTAGCAGATCGCCTGCCCGTCGATCGAGGCTTCCCGCAAGGCGTGGCTCAGGCCTTCTATGCAGAGATGAAGCGTGGACGGCCGGTCCCGGGAGCAGATGAAGAACCTCATGACGCCGCGCGGCACAGGCGTGGGACCGGTGCCCTGACCGCCGGAATCCGGATGAGGCCCTCTGTTCGGCAGTGTGTCTCCTGTCGTGGGTTTCTGCTCCGCCGTTCTGGCGTACTGCCCGGGTCCACTTATTCTGGACGACCGTCGTGGGGCCGCGCAAGTGCCGGTGTGAGCTCACCGTGCGAACGCTCAACTCGAGTCAGGGACGCCGTGCAGCGGCTTGCCGAACCAGAGACTGTGGCGTCGCACGATCGCTTCCTGATCCTCCGGCCTGATCCCGTGCTTCGCAAGTATGCGCACCAGATTGTGCACCTGCTCCGCCGGGTCTCGTAATGTGAGCCGCTGCTCCTCGTGGTCGCGGTAGCAGTACAGGCGCTCCTCTACGATGATTACCGTTGCGCCATGCTCCAGGAGCGTCCAGATGAAATCATAGTCGTCTATGCCTGGAGCCTCTCCGATGGTCTCATCCAGGCCGCCGGCCTCGGCAATCTTTGCCGCCCGGAACAGGAAAAAATGCGTCAGGTAATAGGCCTTCTCTTCGAGTGTCGGCAGCTCATTGTAGACGGACCAGCGCGGGTCCGACGAAAGGGCTTCGAATTCATCGACACCGTTGCCGGCGAAGCAGGTGAGCCCGGTCGAGACAATGTCGCTGTCGTGCGCGAGGCATTTTTCGACTGCATCCGGCCTCAACCAGTCGTCCGACAACAATAGGCCGATTCGTTCGCATTCGGCCTTGCGGAAGCCCTGGTTGATTGCAGCCGCGAAGCCGCCGCCTTCCTGAACGCAGGTGCGCAACCTGTGGGAGTGCCCCTCCAGTTCTCGCAGGGTCGCCAGATTCGCAGCAGGAGTGCTGGGCGAACACACAACTACCACATCGGCCGGAGTCGTTTGCCGCAACGCGGAGCGGACGCACTGCCTCAACCAACTGTCGCGTTGGCTGAGTAGAGGTATGACGATGCTAGCTGCGAGGCGCTCAGCCATTCCGGTTGTTGCCGCGCGGCCCTGGCAGCCCGCGAGGGGACCCCAATGTCAACTGGCGTCCGGTAGCTTCGAACCGTGCGAAGCGACGCACTTCCACTTCTTACCGAACCTGACCCAGGTGTCCGTCCAGATGAACTTACCGCTGACATTGCTGGTTGCACCGTCCAGGGCCGTGAACTTGGCGTCCTTTACCTCGTCCGTGCCGACCACCACAACACACCGGCCTCCATAGGGGCGGACTTCCATTTCGGGTGGCGTAAGGTCGCCCACCACATAGAGCCCGCCGAAGCAGTTGGCGATGTCCTCCTCCTTGGTGTGGACCGTGCCGAGGTGATCGATATTCGTGTAATCCTCGTACAGAGTTTTCTCCAGAAACGCCTTCATCTCGTTCTTGGCGGCCTCATCGGAATCCTTTGCACAGCCAGTCTTTATGAACTTAGACCAGGCCCTTTCGGCGCTCTTCACTGCTTGCTTCGGCGTCTTCGGAACAGCCTTCTTGGCCATCTTTTTCGCCGCAGCCTTCTTGGTCGCTGCTTTCATAGGCACTCCTCTCGATAGCTTCATGGTTCGATTGGACGCCGCCGCCCGGCACGGAGGCAAAGTGCCGCCCTTCCCGCTCGGCACAACTCGCCGCTGACCAATCGCTTGAGCGCTCGATACCGGACGCCCCTCTGCTGGAGCCGGCAGAGCCGCCTCAACCTATCGATCAGAGGTTAGCCGGAGTGATTCTACTCCTGGTTACACTAAGATACAACAGGTTGTCAGGCGGGTTGTCAGGCGCGAATGTAAATCAGAACTCAAAATGTGCTTAGTGGGGCCGAGCCGATTGAGTCCTGACTTACGAGCACCGCGCGCCGGGATGAGCCGCGGCCGTTTACCGGTTGCGTGGCAGCGTCCGGCTCGCCTGGGACGCGCCCGAGCTTCCGGCAGGCCGGCGTGAGGTCGGGCCAGTCGCCGACCTGCGTTTAGGCACTTACGGGGTCGTCATCAGCGCAACCCGGTCCAGTCCGGCCTGATGGGCCAGGTCCATCACCTTCGCGACCGCGCCGAAATTGAGGTCCCGCTCCGCGCGGAGGAAGATCACGGTGTCGCCGCGCACCTGGAAGACGCGCGCGAAACGGCCGGGCAGCTCAGCGAGACTGACAGGTTCCTGGTTCAGTTCGACCGCGCCGTCGCGGCCGACGCTGACGACAATGTCGAGGACTCGCGTGACTGGCTTGTCAATCGGCGACGGTGGTTGCGGCACGAGGGCGTTCAGGCCGCGCGGAGTAACCGGCGCTACGATCATGAAGATGATCAGCAGCACGAGCAGGATGTCGATCATCGGCGTCACGTTGATCTCGGCTTTCGTGCCTCGCGTGGAGGTGGTCATCGCCATGCCTCTTACCCTCCTGGCGATTGGAACCCAGGGAGAGGGGAAATGTTCCCCGCTCCCTGCCCGCCTCAACTCGTGGCTTGGCTCAGTGCGGCATGTGGAATGACGGCCGTCGTGGGGCGGGACCCCAGTCCCGCGGCCGACGCCCACGTCGGCCTTGTCAGCCGATTTCCTGCGCCCCGGCAAGCCGGACGAGGCGTCCGGCGCGGCTCTTGGGAGCCGCCCCACTGCGGAGTGCCGCTACTTCCTGATCCCCACCTGGTTGAGAATCCACGAGTATTCGAATGCCTGGTCGTGCAAACGATCGTAGCGGCCCGAGGCGCCGCCGTGGCCCGCCGGATCCATCTTGGTCTTAAGGAGCAGCGGCGTGCTGTCAGCCTTCAGTGCTCGCAGCCTGGCCACGTATTTCGCGGGCTCCCAATACATCACCTGGCTGTCGTTGAAGCTGGTGGTCACGAGCATCGCCGGATAGGCGCGCTTCTCCAGATTGTCGTAGGGGCTGTACGTCTTCATGTAATCGTACGCCTGCTTCTCGTTCGGATTGCCCCACTCGAGGTACTCACCCACGGTCAGCGGCAGTGTCGCGTCCATCATCGTGTTCATCACATCGACGAACGGGACTGCCAGGTGCACCGCGCGGAAAAGGTCCGGCCTCATGTTCACCACGGCGCCCATGAGCAGGCCGCCCGCGCTCCCCCCTTCGATCACCAGCCGTTCCGGCGAGGTCCAGTTCTCGCGCACCAGGTAGGCCGCGCAATCGACGAAGTCCTGGAACGTGTTCTTCTTCTTCATCAGCATGCCGTCCTCGCGCCACTGCTCGCCCATCTCGTCGCCGCCGCGGATGTGTGCGATGGCGTAGGCCATGCCGCGGTCGATCAGGCTGAAGCGGCTGCTCGAGAACGTCACGGGTGTGCCGAAACCGTAGGAGCCGTAAGCATAGAGGAATAGCGGAGCCGTGCCGTTCCGCTGGAAACCTCTGCGGTAGACGATCGAGATCGGGACGCGCACGCCGTCCCTCGCCGTGGCCCAGAGCCTCTCGGAGGCGTATTGCGCCGGATCGTAGCCGCCCAGGACTTCCTGGCGCTTCAGGAGAGTGGATGTGCCGGTGAGCGTGTCGTAGTCGTAGACGCTCGGAGGCGTGACGAAGCTCTGGTATTGGTAACGATACGTGGCTGACTCGTACTCCAGCGTGCCTCCGGGGAATGCCGAGTAGATGGGCTCGGGGAACGCGATCGCCCTCCAGCGGCCGGTCTTGAAATCGTGCACGCGCAGGTGCATGAGCGCCTCCGACTTCTCGACTGCGACGGCAAAGTCCTTGAACAGGTCGATTCCCTCGATGAGGACGCCAGTCCGGTGCGGGATGAACTCCTTCCAGTTCTTCGGCGCCGGGTCGCTCTCCGGCGCGGTGACGATTTTGAAGTTCTTCGCGTCCTTGTTGGTTCGAATGTAGAAGAGCCCCTCGCGATGATCTACGTAGTAGCGGTGCTTCTTTTCCCTGGTCAGAAAGACGGCGAAGCTGCCTTCGGGGCTCGCCGCGCTGAGGTAACGGAACTCGGTTGTGTCCTTCGCGTGGATTCCGAGGAACAGGTACTTCTTGTCGCGCGATTTGCCGAGCCCGATGTCGTAGAGCTCGTCTTTCTCCTTATAGATCTGCTCGGATTTCGGAGAGCCCAGGACGTGTCGCCACAGCTTGTCTGACCGCTTCGTAACCTCATCTTCGGTGACGAGAAACAGCGTCATGTTGTCGTTCGCCCATTCGAACGATGTGACGCGCTCGGCGGTGTCCGGCAGCGTCTGGCCGGTTCGCAGGTCCTTCACACGCAGACTATACTGGCGGAACCCGGCGTAATCCACCGTATAGGCGAGCAGGTTCTGATCGTCGCTGACGGCGAGCTCGCCGATGCCGACGAACTTGTGGCCCTTGGCGAGCTCGTTCGAATCGAGCAGCACCTCCTCGGGAGCCTGCATGCTGCCCTTTTTCCGGCAATTGATCGGATACTGCTTGCCCTCCTCCGTGCGCGTGTAATAAAGGTAGCCGCTGCGGCGGGCGGGAACGCTGAGGTCCGTCTGCTTGATGCGGGCCAGCATCTCTTTGTAGAGCGCATCCTCGAACGGCTTCAGATGCTTCGTCATCGCGGCGGTGTATGCATTCTCCGCCTCCAGATATTGGCGCACCTCAGGATTCGACTTCTCGCGGAGCCAGAAATAGTTCTCGATAACGGTTTCGCCGTGCCGCACCTCGCGGTGTTCCTTTTTCGGAGCGGCGGGCGGCGCGGGCGCATCCTCAGCCGCCAGCGGAAACCCGGCAACGGCGCAGACGAACAGCATCAGAGCATCCAGGTGGACTCTCACGCATGCCTCCAACGGGGCCAGGAATTGACTTGAAATCTTCAATGGACCGGCTCGTAGCCAGGATACCCCGAAGCGGCATGTTCCCCGGGCGCGTGCCTTTGCATTTACGATGGAACATTTGGAGCGACGCGTGAATCGAAGACACTTTCTGTGTTCTACAGCGGCCGGCATGGCCGCCGCCCCGGTGGCCGATGCCGCATCCGCCACTGATTCGGGCAGCACCCGGCCCGAGAGCGCACATTTCATCTGGTGCGACGAACAGGGGGAGGGGCGCGACCTCTACGCTCTGTTCCGCCGCACGTTCGACGTACGCGGTGCGATCGAGACTGCCGTCCTCCACGTGTTCGCCGACACCGCCTATCAGTTGTTCGTGAATGGCGAATTCGTGGAGTTTGGTCCCGTGCGCTTCGACCCGGGCCACCCCGTCTTTGACAGCCACGACCTCGCGGGCCGCCTCAAGCCCGGGAGAAACACCATAGCCGTCCAGGTGAATCACTTCGGCATGCACACTTTCAGGTCCATGCCCTCCCGCGCCGGCTTCATTGCCTGGGGCTCGGTTGCGATGGAGGGTGGCGAACCGGTTTCGCTCGCCACGGGAGAAGGATTCTGGCGCTGCACTCGCGCCAAGGCGCATGCCCGGTACGCTCCCGCGCTCAGCTTCGCCTTGAACGCGGCGGAGCTTTACGACCAGGCGGGCGAGGAGGCGGGCTGGAACGAACCAACGTTCGACGACCGCGGCTGGGAGCGCGAGGTTGTGTCCGCTTCTCAGGACACCTGGGGCGCGCTGGAGCCGCGTTCCATCGCCTACATGTCGGGAAAGGCGGTGACGACCGCAAAGCCGCCTGTCGTGCGTCCCCTCCGCCGAACCGAAGAGTGGCACTCGTTCCGGGTGCCCGTTCCTGAGTTCTACCGCCATTTCGAGGACGACCGGCGCGAGTTCCCGAACGTCCTGTTCTTTCGCACCTACGTCTACTCGCCGTCGGATGAGGACATCGAAGCCGGTGTGTTCTACGGCGAGCACCGGCTGAATGGAAAGCCCCTCGGCAAGGCCGTACAGTCGCTCCGGCCCATGCGTTACACCGAACGATGGCCGCTGAAGAAAGGCTGGAACTTCCTCGCCGGCCGGATGAAGGCGTATCACGACCTGTTCAACCAGTATTTCGCTGTGCCGGCCGGCAAGGGCATCGTCTTCTCGGCGGACAAGGACACCGGCTCGCCGTTCGCTTTCGAAACGGCATTGCGCGGGAACAATTCCCTCGAGGAGGCGCTTGCCGACGCAAGGGGCTGGCGGAAGATCAAGCACGAAGAAACGGCCCACAGCCCTTCGATGGAGACGAGTTGGGACGAATACGGCGACCCGTTGGAGACCCCCGGTCCAGCCGCCCTTAACGGGCATCAATTCAGGCTGGCGGACTACCCGTACGGCTTCGCTTTGCTGCTCGATCTCGACGTGATGCACCTCTTTTTTCCACGCCTCCAACTGAAAGGTGTTCGCGGCGCCGCGATCGACCTGGTTTATAGTGAACGCCTCGCTGCGGACGGGGCGCATGTAGCCGCGTTCAGTTGGTATCCGCTCGGCGACCGCGTCCTGTGTACGCGCGACGCCATCGACTGGATGCCCAACCAGCCCCGCGGCGCACGGTACCTGAAGATCACCGTACGGAATTCGTCGGAAGACGTAACACTCGAGTCCGTAACGCTGCGCTCGGCCAACTACCCCGCCGAGTTGAAAGGCAGCTTCCGCTGCGACGATCCTTGCCTCACGAACGTTTGGGAACTGTGCCGGCGCACGCAGACCGCGAACATGGAGGACGCCTACGACGACTGCGCCGGGCGCGAGCGTGGCATGTATGGCCGCGACGTCGTCATTCAGTACCACAACAACCTCGCCCTTTTCGGCGACCAGGCGCTCTTTCAACGCAACTTACAACTGTTCGGGCAGTCGCCGGACCGCTCGGGGAGGTTCCGCATCGTTTACCCGAACGCCGGCGAGTACACCTCGAGCGACTTCGCGCTGAACATCCTCGAGGGATACCGCTCCTACTACGAACACTCGGGCGACACGCGGCGCATCCGCGCGGATTGGGACGCCATTACCGGCAACCTGCGCTTCTTCGACCGGGTCTCGGACGAGCGGCGGGATCTGTTGATGGCTGCCCGCGAGGTGATGGGTGGGTTCGGCGGCGACCCGGGCACGGCCGAAGGCCGCATCGACGCGAAGGGCACCAGTTGCTTCTACTCCTGCGCGTACCTCATCGCACTTGAAAGCGCGCTCGTCCTGGCCCGCGCCATCGGAAAGAACGCCGATGCAGACCACATCGAAGCGCGTATCGCCACCCTGAAGCGCTCGATCCCGGCTACGTTCTGGGATCCGGACAAAAAGTGCTTTGCGGACACCACGGCCCGCAGAACCTACTCTGCGCACTCGAACCTGTTTGCCGTGCGCGCGGGAGCCGTCCCGAAGGAGCGGATCGAAGGCGTGCGCGCCCATGTGGCCCGCGAACTGCGCTCGCTGTTCGTCAACGGCTACGATGCGGAAGCCGGATTCCTGGTCTCCGCCAGTTTCGCGTTCTTCATCCTGGACGGACTGTACAAAGCGGGCCTGGTGGAAACGGCCGAGAACCTCATGCGCCAGGGCTGGGGGTATTTCCTCACTAAAGGCATGAAGACGGCGCCGGAGTTCTTCACGCTGGATCAGAGCCTCTGCCACGCGTGGTCGGCCAGCCCGGTCTACTACTTGTCGAAGTACGTTCTCGGCATTCACTATCCCGCACCACCCGATTTGGACCGCGTGGAAATCTGCGTGCACGCGCACAGTATCACCGAGGCCGAGGGGACGTGGCCGCACCCGCGCGGCGTGATTCGCGTGAAGTGGCACACCGAAGACGGACGCCGCGTATTCGACGAGGTGAAGGCGCCGCGCGGCGTTCAGGTGCAACTCGCTTGAGCGAACTTGCGCTCCAACGCAGCGCCGCTGATTCAGATTCAGGGTCACCGGCTCAGGGCGCAGCTTCTCCTCGAGCCACCGCAACTGCTTGTTCCAGACGAGCGGCTGCACGCCGATGCTGGTTCCCGTGGCGGCGCCGAGCAGGAAGTCGATCCAGAAAGAGCGCCTGATCACGACGAGCGCCGGCATTGCCCTGCATTTGGCCACCCCGTGCCGGCTCATCATGGACGATAATAAGGAGGTTCACTCACAGGGGGGGCGAATGTTTCCGACCGATTCTTTCGGTTCCGCGGCTTCACGCGCACATTCAAGAGAAGTCCTCAACAAAATGCTGCAGAAAAGCGAGAAAACGCTTCTGGCGCTGCTCGAATCCGCATCGCAGGCGATTCTGATGGTAGACCGGCGCGGCGGGATTACGCTGGCGAACGCGAAATCCGAGGAGATGTTCGGCTATACGCGGGAGGAGCTGGCCGGCGCGGCTGTGGAACTGCTTGTGCCGGGGTCCAGCCGCGCACGGCACGTCGAGTTTCGCAGCCAGTACTTCGCGGCTCCGAAAGTGCGCCCGATGGGCATCGGCATCGATCTGGCGGGCCGCCGCAGGGACGGGGCGGAGTTCCCCGTCGAGGTCAGCCTCAGCTATGTGGCGCTCGACGACGAACTCTTCGCCATCGCGTTCGTAACGGACATCACCGAGCGGAAAAAGCTGGAAGAGCAGCTCATGCATTCGCAGAAGATGGAGGCGATAGGAAGGCTGGCGGGCGGCGTTGCGCACGACTTCAACAACATGCTGATGGTCATCTCGGGATACAACCGGATGATCCTCGACCAGCTCTCGCCGCTTGACCCGCTGCGCGGACTCCACGAGGAGATCATGAAGGCCGCCGACCGCGCCGGCGCGCTCACGAACCAGTTGCTGGCGTTCAGCCGCCGCCAGATGATGCAGCCCCGGACTATTGACGTGAACAGCCTGGTGACCAACTCGGAGAAGCTGCTGCGCCGGCTCATCGGAGAGGACGTCGAGCTGGTTCTGCGCCTCAAATCCGATGCCGGCGCGATCAAGGCCGACCCCAGCCTGATCGAGCAGACAATCTTCAACCTCGCGGTGAACTCGCGCGACGCGATGCCCCACGGAGGGCGGATCACGGTGGAAACCAGTGAGGCGCACCTGGACGAAACCTATGCCCGCACACACCCCGGTGTGCAGCCCGGCCATTATGTGATGATCGCCGTCAGCGATAACGGCGCCGGGATGGATGCTGAAACCAGACGCCGCATTTTCGAGCCGTTCTTCACGACCAAAGAGACGGGGAAAGGCACCGGTTTGGGCCTTGCCATGGTCTACGGCACCGTGAAGCAGAGCGGCGGGGACATCTGGGTCTACAGTGAATTGGGCAAGGGAACCACGTTCAAGCTCTATTTTCCGAGGGTGGCCGACTCGACGCGCGAGACACCGGGATCAGAGGCCGTTCGTGCGCAAGGGGGCCACGAGACAATCCTCGTTGTGGAGGATGAGGACGGCGTACGGACGCTGCTTGTCAGGATGCTCGAGCAGCAGGGCTACAAGGTGCTCCAGGCACAGCACCCGGACGAAGCGATGGAGCTCTGCGAAAAACAGGGCCAGTTGATCTCGATGCTCATCACCGACGTCGTGATGCCGCAAATGAGCGGCAAACAGCTCGCGCAGGAGTTGGTGCGCCTCCGGCCTCAGCTCAAGGTTCTCTACATGTCCGGATACACGGAGAACACGGTCGGCCATCATGGGGTGCTCGACGCGGGCGTCGAGTTTCTGGTAAAACCCTTCAGCCGCGAGGCGCTGGCCAGAAAAGTCCGCGAGATCCTCGACCGGTAGTCCGCACTGCCTGGGTGGGGCGGGCGCCCTCGCCCGCGGGCTGGCCCCCAGGGCCGGTCCAGGCGGGGTCAGGGGACCCCGCGCGGTCCCGGGGGACCGCCCCACGCAGGAATCGCTCACACGATTCGCGCTGGCATCGCTCAATTCGCCGAGCCTTTCCACGGAATCGTGACTGAGCCCAGGACCCCGGAGGCTACGTCGCGCGCAAGCACCCTCAGCACCATGGTCCCAGGCTCGGGGCTGACCTGTTCCACCAGCATCAGCCCGCCGGCCTCCGTCACGCGCCGGTAGGTCTCGGCATCGAGGCTCAGGTTGTTCGCCTTGGCTGCCCGTTTCACCTCGTGCTCCTCGCGATCGATCTGGACCACCCAGGTATCGAGCGCGCATTCGTGCTTGCCGCGGTTCTCATAGAACGTCAGGTTGCGCGCGTCCACCTGGATGCCGAGCCGGATCGCCCCGCCGCTCGCGGGCGTCATGCGCACAGTAAGGCCGAGGCCGCTGGCATCGAGCGGTGACCAGATGGCGGCGTCGAGCACGTTCTCCCGGTACCACGGCTCGGACGGCTCGCCGGGCTGAGCATAGTAGCCGTGCCGATATTGCAGAACGGCCTCGGGCCGCCGCACCTTTACCTCCACCGGGCGGAACCTGCCATTCCACGATTGGTGCGAGGGGTAGTAGCCCAGCACGTAACTGGCGCGGGCGTCGTCGGCGGCCCGGCGCAGCGCCGCGGCGAGGTCGTTATTGTTGTAGAAGGCGCGCCCGCCGGTGCGGTCGGCCAGCAGACGCATCACGACCTGCCCTGAAGTGTCGGGATTCTTCAGCCGTGGATTGCGCAGGTCGCCAACGTACTCCTGCGTGGCGACGAGGCCACGCGCGTCCACGGTGTAGACGGCGAGGTCCGCGCGGCTCAGGGCGCGCACCGCGCGCTCGGTTTCGGGGATCTTCTCGGAGCCCGGACGCTTGCGGGGCGCCGCGAGTGAGTCCTGAGCCAGCGTGAGCGGGAACGTGCCCGAGACCCAGATGAGGTTCTTCCGCCCCGGCAGCCGTTCCAGGTGATTGGCGATGGCGATGAGCGCGCGCAGAGTGCGGTAGGCACGGTCGGCGGCGAAATGATCGTACAGGTTGTAGCTCAGCTCGCCCAGCCAGGAACCGAAATGGCCCGCTGCAGTGACGTCCGGGTCGTATAACGGAGCTTCGAGCGAGGGCGCAAGCTCGCCCTTGAAGTTCGCGAGTGCCTTCGCGAGTCTCAAAGGATCGTCGGTGAAATCCTGGAGCACGCGCGGGCCGCGGCCCATGACGTAGAGCGCCACGCGGTCGCCCGGCCGCAACTGCCCTGCGAATTTCAGGATCTGATCGCGCGCATAGGCCTGGTCGGCGAAGGGTGTATTCAGGCCGTCGAAAAGGATGACCGTCGCGGCCGAGGGCGCCGAGCCCAGCTCGTCGATGCGATTCGAATACACGCCCGCCGGGAGCGGCTTCGGTGCGCGCACAGCGGCTTTCTCAAACCGGAAGACGGCGATGCGCTCCTCACGGCCGCCGTCGAGAATCGTGAAATCCTCCTGTGCGAGGTTCTCCACCGGCCTGCCCTCGCGGTCTGAGGCGACCACGTTGAGCTCGACCATGCGCGTAGTCGCGCGGAACGGCTGTTCGCGTTGCGCCGCCAGCGCCAGCACACAGATTGCCACAGCACCGCCGCACGCAATTCCCCGAAGCATCGAACGGAAGTCTAGCATGGACGGATCGGCTGGCTGGAAATCACGGCCTGCCCAGGCGCAGCGCGCCGGCTTCGGAACTGTCCCCTGATTGTGGCTACATCGCCTTGATTCGGATATTGCGGAACTCCACGCGCGAGCCGTGGCCGAGAAAACCGACGTGGCCCGACGTGCGCTGGAGACCGGGATGCTGTTTCAGCACTTCGGGCTCGCGCACAATGTCGAGGTCGTTGTCCAGGATGATCACGCCGTTCAGCGTGACGCGGATGTGCCGGCCCTGGGCGGAGATCTCTTCGGTGTTCCACTCGCCGGCCGGCTTTTTGAACCCTGTGCGCGCCGGGATGACGCCGTAGACGGAGCCATGGTGCTGCTCGGGCTTGAGCCAGCCCTTGTACTGCGGATCCTGGTCGTCGAGGATCTGAATCTCCATGCCCACATAGGCGGCGTCGCCCTCGTACGGCGCGCGGATGCCGATCCCGTTGTTCGCCCCGGGCTCGAGACGGAACTCGAAGCGGAAAACGAAGTCCGAGTATTCTTTTTCGGTGAACAGGTTCCCACCGCCGTCGGCGGGACACACGATCATGCCGTTCTGGACGACGTACCCGGGTCCGTGCCCGCCAATGAGTTTCCAACCGTTGAGGGTCTGCCCATCGAACAGCGGAACGAAGCCGGGCTCGGCGGCGGCGAGCGCGGCGGCGAAGAGAAGAAAAGGCGCGAAGAGTTTCATTGCCAGACCAGTATGGCGCAGAGGCGAGGGCGGCGGTGAGGGCGGTGACAGCTGCGTGGATCGACAGCGCGCGGCCCGCGGGTCCTGTCCTCATACACCTGCGCTTCCATCTCATCCGGCACAAGTCCGCATCTCTCACACGCTGTCTGCTACGACGCACGATATGCCCATGTCTACTGCGTTGCGCTCGGTCGCCGTCCTCGACGTACTGTTCGGGTACGCCTCCGGGCGGCTCCCTTCGCGCGCCTCGTATCCACGGGCATCTCCTCGGTCTCACGACGAAACCGTGTGAGAGAAGCGGACTGGCCCGTGATCTCCCCACGAGCGTGACCAGGCGCGATGAGAAGCTGCCCAGAACATCCAGGTAAAGCCTCGCCGAGACACAGTTTGTCCCACCTGGCGTGTCCAGGGTATACAGGTACGGGCGGCCGCTGGCGCCTAAGTCACTGAAAAACCGGAATCTTGGCTTGGAACAAAGCTTGCTCCACAAGGGCGGACCTACGCATGAGGCGCGCTCTCACCATCGGACTTCCGACGCTGTTGCTCGGACTCCTCTGTCAGGCCGCCACCCTCGAGCGGCTCAGCCTGGACGAGATGACCCAGAAGTCCACGGCCATCGTACGCGGCCGCGTGACCGGTTCCTTCACCACCCAGCATGGCTCGATGATTTACACCCACTACCGGTTGGACGTCAGCGAGCGCTGGAAGGGTGGCGACACGGCAGTCGCCGGAGTCGTCGTGCCCGGCGGCGTGGCGGGTGGCCTGCGGCAGGCATTCGCAGGTGTGCCGCGGCTGGCTGCCGGCCGCGAGTACGTTCTTTTCCTGTGGACAGGGCCTAGCGGCCTCACGCACCTGATCGGCCTGTCGCAGGGCGTCTTCAACCTGAGCCGTGACGCCGGCGGCGACTGGACGGCCTACCGGCCCGCTTGCGCCGAGGTGATGCTTGACAAGGACGGTACTCCGGTGCACGACCAGGCGGTGACGCTGCGACTGAGCGATTTGCGCCAGCGGGTAGGAAGCGGCGTCCAGACGGGAGGACGGAAGTGAACGCCCCGGTCCGGCGGTTTTTGGTGATCGCGCTGGCGATTGCCGCGGCGGCCGTCACCGCCACCGCGAACTATCCGTTTGTCCACTACGCGAACCGGACCGGCCCGTTCGTGCCGATCCCGGAGAAGTTCGACCTCAACTCGCTTCCGAATCAGACCGTTTACTTCTATGTCTCCTCCACGGGCCCCGACACGCTGTTCAGCGGCGATACAGTGACCGCCATGCTGACGCAACTGCGGAAGGCCGGGGAGACCTGGAACGGAGTGGGGACTTCCGCCTTGCGCGTGGCTTACGGCGGGCTCTACGCGCCCAACACCCCGCAGAACACGCCTTATATCGAAGTGAGTTTTTCCGAACTGCCGCCCGGCCTCCTTGCGATGGGCGGCCCGACATCGCGCGCCGACGCCGTAAAGGACAACGACGGAAATCCGGTCTTCGTGCCCATCATGCACTCCGTGCTGATCCTGAACCCGGACCTCTCCGCGCGCCCAAGCTTCAGCTCGGGCTTCTTTCTGACGGCAGCGCACGAGATGGGGCATGCGCTCGGCCTGCAGCACACCTTCACGTCGAGCCTCATGTCCACGGACGTGACGCGCGCCAGTACAAAAGCGGCGCCGCTCGGGATCGACGATGCCATAGGCATCTCCCTTCTCTACCCGAACGCCGAGTTCGGCGCCGGGACCGGGAGCATCACCGGGGCCGTCACGCTGAGTGGCGACGGCGTGAACCTGGCGAGTGTTGTGGCGCTTGCCGGCAACGCGCAGGCTGTGTGCGCGCTGACCAACCCGGACGGAACCTTTAGAATCGACGGGCTTCCTCCCGGCGATTACTTCGTCTACACGCACACCCTGCCTCCTTCGGTCCAGGCGGACCTTGGCCCTTCGGAGATCGTGCTGCCGGTGGACTTGGACGGCAAGCCGTTCCCGGCCGGCCCATCCTTCAGCACGCGGTTCTATCCGGGGACGGCGGATCCCAAACTGGCGACGGTGGTGCACGTGCAAGCCGGCCAAGCGACGGCCGGAGTCAATTTCGACGTGCCGGCGCAAGCGGCGGCCGCCCTCTATGGCGTGACGACCTACAGCTTCCCCGGGCAAGTCGCCGTGAAGCCGGCATACATCAACCTGAACCAGCCGAAGCGGTCCTTCCTGCTGGCCGCGGGCGAAGGGCTGATGCTGAACCAGAATCCGGCGCCGGGGCTGAACGTGAACATGATCGGCGGCGGCACGGTGATTCCGCCGAACGGCGTCCATACCTCGTACAGCCCGTACTATTTGGAGGTGGACTTCGCGTTCACGCCGTTCTCGGGGACGGGGCCGCGGCATCTGGTGTTCTCCACAGGGAGCGACATCTTCGTGCTGCCTTCAGCGATGACACTGGTTGACCAGGCGCCGCCTTCGATCACGGACGTGAAGGGCTCGACCGATGGCGACGGAAATCACGTTGTGACCATCACCGGCATCAATCTCAACCCGGCAACAACGATTCTGTTCGACGGCGTCGTCGCCAGCACGCTGAGCGTCGCGGCGGATCAGACAAGCGTTGTGGTGACGCCGCCTCCGGCGCCTTCGGGCTATGCGCCGCACGTCATTGCGATGAATGCCGATGGCCAGACATCGCTGTTCTTGGCGCAGCCGCTGACCTACACCTACGACTGGGGCCCGGCGGACGCGCCTTCCATCGGTCTGTCCATCGACTCGCTGCCCGCGGGTACGGAGAGCATGATCGAAGTCACGGCCACGAACCTGACCTTTGCCGAGGGAAGCACAACGCTCGGCTTCGGATCGAGCGACGTGGTCGTGAAACGGCTGTGGATGGTGAACCCGGGCCTGCTCCGCGCGGATGTGTTCGTGGCGCGCGGCGCGGTTGCTTCCGATACCCTGGTCACGGTGCTCTCCGGCCTGCAGAGTGTCTCTCTGCCCGGCGGCTTCCACATCCGCAACGTGGATCCCGTACCCGTCACGCTGAGTTCGGACCTGTTCAACGCGGCGCAGGATGAGACCACCGTGTATCCAGGAGGCAACGCGGTGGCGCCGGTCTACAATCTCCCGCCAGCCACTACGGCCGACACGCTCACGCTGAAGCTGAACGGCACATCGGTGCCCGTCGTCTCGCTGGACGGCAACCTGCTCACCTTCACCTTGCCCGAGGGCTTCCCCGCCGGTCCGGCGATCATGGAACTGGACACCGGGGGCGCTGCGGTCTCCCCCGTGTTCGTGACCATCGAACCTGCGCCCCCGGTGATTCAGGCCGTTCTTGACAACGGAACGCCGGTGGATGCGGATCACCCGGCGCACGTCGGCGATCCGATTACGGTGCTGGTGTTGCACCTGGGGGACCCCGGCGCCCCGGCCGACCCTAAGCGCATCCGGCTGAACATCGGCGGCATTGATGAGCCCATCAACGACCCGCCGCAGCCGCAGGCGGACAACCCCAAAGTGGACGCGATCCAGACGATCCTGTCACCGCTGGTGACCCCCGCCGATCAGGTGCCGGTCGCCGCGTGGGCCGACGGGCGGCCGTCGAAAATCGTCAACATCCCGGTGGTGAAGTAGCCGTTTGCGGGTTGGCGGCCAATCACCGGCCGAGGTTCAGCGTCACGCTGAAGGGTGCGCTCCGCAAAGATCGCGTGAAATCGCTGGCTCTTGCCGGGAGCACACGCGGAAGCTGACGCAGGACCTCGCACCCGAGGCGCGTCGGTTACACTGAAGCTTGCCGGCGCGCCTCCCACCTGGAACCATCGACCTGCACACGCATACCGCGGAGTCCGACGGCACGACTGCGCCTTGCGATCTCGTTGAGGCGGCGTGTGACATCGGGCTCGAGGCCTTGGGCATCACGGATCACGACACCCTGGCCGGTTACGACGAGGCTGTTCCCGCGGCGCGTCAGGCTGGTCTTGCGCTGGTCTGCGGTATCGAGTTGAGCAACAAGTGGAAACGCAAGAAAGAGGGGCGCAGCAAGTCGGTTCACATCCTAGGATACTTTCCCGACACAGGACCCGCGCAGAGCTTTCGCGACTGGCTCCATGAGCTGCAGGAGAACCGGCGCGACCGCAACCGGCGTCTGGCAGCGAGCCTGCGGCGCCTCGGCGTGGACGTTACGCTCGAGGAAGTGGAGAAACTGGGCCGCAGCATGGCGGGCCGGCCGCACTTCGCGCGTATTCTGGTGTCGAAGGGATACGCCAGCGGCATTCAGGCGGCGTTCGACCTGTTCCTCGGCGAATCGGCGAAGGCCTACGTGGACCGGCGCGAGCCCTCGGTCGAAGAGGGAATCCGCAGAATTCTCGATGCGGGTGGGCTGCCGTCGCTGGCGCACCCGGTCCGGCTCTGGAAGCAGCGGGCGGTGCTCGAGGCGGCGATCGAACAGATGCAGGCGGCGGGCCTCGCGGGCCTGGAGGTCTATCACAGCGATCACAACGCGGGCGACGCGCAATTCTTCCTCGGTGTGGCCCGGAGGCTCGGATTGGTTGTGACCGGAGGGACGGATTTCCACGGTGACAACAAGCCCGGGCTCGAACTCGGCGCGGGTTATGGGAACGTGCGCGTGCCGCGCGGGATTCTGGACGGCGTGCGCGCGTATCACAGTCAGGTGCGGTAGCGTGGCGTAGGAGACTGACTCCTCCGTCCCGAACGAAGCGCGCGGACGGAGCAGTCTGTCCCCTCGGTTTTCACTGCGCGCCGAGAGGGGCGGGCGCGTGGATCCGCGCCGGCATGCCTTCCACCTCGAGCGGCGCCTGGCCGGCTTCATCCCGCCGCACGTAGCCGAGCGCAGCCACCTCGCGCAGCGCCGGAGAGTACGCGGCCGAGGTCACCTCGCCCGCTTCCCTGCCCCCGGCCGTGATCTTCGCACCAGGCGCGGGGGCCTGGTCGCTTTCGATCCGCAGCGGAACGAGGAATCGATGGACGCCGCCGCGCGAGCGCACGCGCTCGACGATCTCCTGGCCGATGTAGCAGCCCTTGCTGAAGTGGACAGCCGAGAGCACCTGCGTCTCGTGAACCAGGTAACGGTCCGAGATGTCCTCGCCGTAGCGCGGCTTCCCGCACTCGAGGCGCACCGTGCGGACGCACTCGGGATCCGCGGCGGCAGCGCCGGCCGCCTCGAGTTGCGCCACAAGCGCGTCTCTCTCCGCGAGCGGAGCGATCACCTGGTAGCCGGGCAAGCCGGTGACGCTCGACCGCACGACGCGCCGATCGCCCCACGCCGCGTGAGAGAACGGGGCCAAAGTGACTGGCGCGCCCATGGCCTCGAGCACGGACGCGGCTTGCGGACTCTCGATGCCGATCGCCGTGGTGGAAGCGCCGAGATCCTCGATGACCACATCGTCGGCAATGATGTATTTGTCCAGGTGCGCGGCGACGCTGGCGGCGGTCTCGGGCTCGGTGTCGAGCAGGAGAGCGTCATCGAGAGCCAGGACGACGACATCGGCGAGGATGCGGCCCTGCGCGTTCAGGAAGAAGGCATAGCAGCCCTGGCCGGGTTCGAGCTGCTCGATGTGGTTGGTGCACATGGCGTGCAGCAGCCGCACGCGGTCCTCGCCGGTCGCGCGCAACCGGCCGCGCGAAGACAAATCGATCCAAGCCGCGCGCTCGCGGAGGGCCTCGTATCCCTGCATACCTAATAGATGACTCGGAGGAAGGCTGCGATCAGAATTACGGCAGATCCGGAGATGATGGCGCCGGTCATGCGGCGCAGCCGGCGTGCTTCTTCCTCAGGCGTGGCGCCGGAGCGGGCCGCCAGCAACGCCGCCGCAAAAACGTGCAACGCCAGCAGGATCTTCAGCCCCAGCCACATGTGGTAGTAGCGCGTGTGGCCGCGGTGAATCAGGAGGTTGTAGAGGCCGGAGATGATCAGGCCGGCGATGGCGGCGAGCACGAGCGGGCGGTAGCGCACGGCGAGTCGCCCGAAGTGCGCAAAACGCTCGGCGCCCTCATACTGTCCGAGGACCGGGGCCTCGACCAGGCGGGCGTAAACGACGCCGCCCACCAGCACCACCGCCGACGCGATGTGGGCCCAGCGGATCAGCACTCCGAGAATCTCCGCGCCAAGAAACATAATAGGAGTATAAGCTTGCGGCCGGAAATACGCTGCACTTTCCGGGCAGCCGCAAGCGGCGAGGATACGCATGATTCACGAGGTTCTGCCTGTCGGCATGCTGGCCTGCAACTGCTCCGTCATCGGTGACGAGCACACCCGCGAAGGCATCGTCATCGATCCTGGGGACGACATTTCCCGGATCCAGAAGATCATTCACCGCCACGGGCTGCGGATAAAGATGATCGTGGTGACGCACGCGCACCTCGATCACGTGGGCGGCGCGCAGCAACTGAAAGAAGCGACGGGCGCGGTGGTCTACATGAGCGCAAACGATATCCCGCTCTACGACCACCTGGACCTGCAGGCGGCGTGGATGGGGGTGCCGACGCCAACGCGCACCGAGATCGACACGCCGGCGCGCGAAGGCGAGCGGCTGCTGTTCGGCGGGGCGCCGGAGATCGTGGTGCTCGATACGCCGGGGCACACGCCGGGAAGCATCAGCCTGTGGATTCCCTCCGAGAAGAAGCTGATCGCCGGAGACACACTGTTCCGGGACAGCATTGGCCGCACCGACTTGCCCGGGGGCGACGGCCGGCAGATCCTACGCTCTATCCGCGACAAGTTGTTCCCGCTGCCGGACGACACAGAGGTTTTCCCGGGGCACGGTGAGACTACGACGCTCGGGCGCGAGAAAGAGTTCAACTACTTTCTGCGCGGGCTATAGCTTTCAGCTGGCAGCTTTCAGCATCCTTGCCGCGGCGCAAGGCCGCGAATCATTGAACGAGAAACTCGCGGCTGGAGCGCTGTCTGGCGGCGCTGCCGGCGCGCACCATCGACGGCTGCGATGCGGCGGCCGATGAGGCGACGGCGAAGACCAAAAGACCGGCCAAACCGAAAGGCAACGCACCGGCGCTCGATTTCAAGGGAGAGTTGCAGCGGATTGCGGGGATCTCGGAGACAAGTTTCTGGAGAGCGATCGGCACTCAGCGATCAGCTTTCGGCTGCGGGTACGATGGTCACGTCCGACGGCAGAAGCGACGTGCTGGTCCAATCCGCCGGCGTGCAGCTCTCAATCGGCAAGCGGTACGAACTGAGCGCCTGGATCCGCACGGAGGATCTCCAGGTCCGCGACACGGACCGCACGCCGATCGCGACCGGCGCCGCCGTCACGCTGGATTCCATGCCGTTCGACGTCCACTCGGAGTCCCTCGGGGGCACACGCGATTGGACCCGCGTCCGCTTGCGCTTCACGGCGACACGCGCCGAAGATCACGTCGCGCTCACGGCGGGTTCCGGCGGCCGCATGAGCGGCCGCGCCTGGTTTGATTCGATCGCTATCGAGGAGGTCTCCGCGCAACCGGGCCCCAGTGAGGACGCTGTTCAAGTCTGCGGCCCGCTCCGAGCACGTCATCTGGAGTGAAGGCAGGCGTACGGACTCCGGGTTTCTGAAGTAGGGGATCTTCTTACGTGAGCGCTGAAGGAAGTCATCCGCGACGCGCACAGCCGGGGACGTCGCTGCGAGCGCTCTCTGGACGCCGGCACGGGGGAGCCTCGATGTGATGGAGCAATTTCGCAGCAACGAAGTGGTTGGACCTTTCCGGCGGGTCCTGTGTGCCGCTATCGGCCTCATTGCGGGCAACGCCGTAATGCTGATGTTCTTGCTCTACAGCGCACTGCGCTTGCGTGCCGCGTTGCTCAACGTCCACATGGGTCAACCCCAGCTCGCATTGTCCGGTGCGTTGGGCATTTTTGTGTTGTACGCCCTCTTTTCGATCCTGGGATGGGCTCTGGCCGGACTGCCGATCGCCCTCGCATTCCCGGCGCGTGTTCTCTCACGTGTGCCATGGCCGCTCTGTCTGCTGATTGGCGCGGCTTTGGGGCCCTTGGCGTTGCTTCTGATTTTCGCCGTGCTCGCCGTTCTTCAAGGCAGTATCAGCAGCTTCAGTCTCTCCCACACTGAGAATCTCTGGCCATTCTCTATCCTGGTTTCCACGGTTTCGTTTCTTGTGTACGCGGCGTTGTTGCGCAGGCAATTACAGAAAACCGGGCAACAGCCTGGAAGTGCAGGGCGGCACGACGAGGCACGTGCAGACTCTTGAGACGCCGGCCGTCGCCTTGCATAAGCCGCTGAACGCGGCCATGCCGTGAGAGGGATCGGCCGGCCCCGCGGTCCTACTTGCGGGCGGCGAACTCGCGATAGGTAGTGAGCTTGATTCCCTTCTTGAGGATCATCGATTTCACTTCGAGACTCGTGACCACCCGCAGCTCTTCGGCGCGGTGCGCGCCCACTCCGTCTTCCACGAAGATATGATCGGGCTTCGTGTGGATGAGCGCACGCTGCTCGGGAGAGTCGATGCCGATGTGGCACATCCACATGTACAGTCCCGGCTCGAGCCTGTCGAGCATCGCCAGGGCAGCCTTCCTCTTCTCCGCCACGGGCGCCATGTAGACATCGATCTCCTTCTCACCGAGAGTCTGCGAGACCGGCACTCCGTTGTCCCGGGCGATCCCGAGAATGACTTGCTCGAGACCCGGATACCCATTCATATCCACGTAATGCGTGTCGAGATACTGAACGTTGATCCCTTTCTTTTTGGCGAGCGCGACCTGCGCGCGCAGCTCTGCCTCGATCTCCTCGATCCTCGGCTTGCGGGCGAACAGCTCGTCCGGGTAAGTGAACAGGTAGCCGTCCTCATCCACCAGGGATTTCACTCTGTCCCACGGGAGCACCGGCCGCCAGCGATACCCGCGCCACTCGCCGATGAGCGCGAGATGGATTCCGGTGCACCAGCCCGGGTTTCTGCGGGCCAGCTCGGCGGCGCCCTCGAACCACGGCCCGGGAACGATGATCGACGCGCAGGTCAGGACTCCCTCGTTCAATGCCCTCTCGAACGCCGGGAGCGAGCCTTGCGTCATGCCCATGTCGTCGCCGCGGACGATGAGGCGGATGTCACCCGAGGCGGCCCAAGCCGGGCACAGCAGCATAAGCGCGGCAACACATATCCAAAGGGTGCGTTTCATGAGAACCTCCTGATTGCTGATGTGCAGTGTACTGCGAAGCGGGTGCGGTGTGCCCAGGGACCGCCTCCGTTTCTTCAAGTATCCAACACCGGCGTTGCGGAGCGATGAACGCCGCGACGGGGACTGACCACTCTGTCCCGCAGCGAAGCGGAGTGGACAGAGCGGTCTGTCCCCTGTCGCAGCGCAGCATCTTCCCGGGCACCAGAGCGATAGCGTTCATGCACGGCTGTCAGAGTGCCTTCGGGCACGGGTCGCTGCCGAGGATGCGATACACTCGGGAGCATTGGAGGTTGGATCCGAATGCGCATTCTCAAAATCGCAGCAATTGTAACCGCACTCTTCGCATTAGCCGCCGTCGGCACGGCGCAAAGCAAGCCTGATTTCTCCGGAAGCTGGAAGCTGGACACCACGAAGTCCGACTTCGGACCCATACCGGCGCCATCCAACTCGACGATGAAGGTTGACCACCAGGAACCGAAGGTCAATGCCGCCAGCCATGCCGAAACCGACCAGGGCAACCAGGACATCGACCTGAAGTTCGCCACTGACGGCACTGAGACCAAGAACCAGCTCAACGGCCCCATGGGCAGTGCCGAGATCAAGAGTACCGGCCGGTGGGACGGCAGCGCGATCCAGCTTGTGTCCAAGATCTCCTCCGACATGGGAGAGTTGACGATCACCGATAAGTGGTCTCTGTCCGATGACGGCAAAGTGCTCACGATCGACCGCGTGTGGACCTCGCCGCAGGGCGAAGCGACGCAGAAGCTGGTCCACAAGAAGCAGTAAGCCACCCGAAAGGTGAGGCCCGCACCGCCGCGGGGCGCGCTGAGTCCACGCTGCCGCGCAATCAGTTGAGCCGCCCGAGACCAACGTCCATGGTCAGGGTGCTGAGCGGGATGCCCGTGCGGCAGTACTCCCGGAAGCTGATGTGCGCTTCGTGCCGCGCGCCGTGCACCACGATCAGATTCGCCACCGAGCCGAGCACGGACAGGTTCCCCGCCGGCGTGGAGGACATCGCCAGCACGAGCCACGCGCACCGCGGGTCGGGCAGGTGCGGGATGAACGGCTTGAATGCCAGCACTGCCGGCCTATACGCGGCGGCGCATTGCCACGCCGTCGGAACCGTCCTCGTAGTAGCGCTTCACGCGCCCCACGGGCCGGAAGCCCAGGCCGCGGTAGAGCCGCATGGCCGTCTTGTTGTCCGCCTTCACGATAAGGCTGAGGCGCCCAACCCTCGCGCGCCGCAGCGCTGCCAGCGTACGCAGGAGAAGCGCTGTCCCCGCGCCGGCCCCGCGGCTCTCAGGCGCCGTCGCGATCGAGATCAGCTCGGCTTCGTCGCCCGTGACCCCCGTAACAGCATAACCGGCGATGCGACGTCGCAGCTTCGCCACAAAGAACAGGTCTTTTGACTCGCGGTACAGGTCGAGGAACAGCGATCGCGGGTAAGCGTCCGCCCCGAAGCTCGCACGCTCGATCTGCTGCACTCGGGCAAGATGGCGCAGAGCAAATAGGAGGACCTGGATTTTTCCGCTCATGAATCGTGCTCGCGGCACAGGTGCACCCGCACCGCCTAACGGTCAGCTTCTTACGCCCGTTTCAAATCAATGCCGTACATTCTATGGATGCACGCACCCGCCATTGTAGCGGGCGCCCTCGTTCCCGTAACGCCCCGCGCTCCGCTGCCGTCCATCGGAACAGAGAGCGCCCCGAAGCTATTCGTGCGCAGACGATCCGAGGATGGTCTCCACCAACCGCCGCATCCGGGAGGCGCTGACGCGGAACGGGCTCGTGCTCAGGCATCTCGGTGGTGACGGGTTGCCCGGCGCCGAAGGGGCTTTTGCGCTGTGCACTCTGCGGCTGGCGGAGAGTCTGGCTGGACAGGGTAACATTCAAGAAGCAGGGGACGTGATGGAAACTGTGCTCCGCCCGGCAGGCCCGCTCGGCCTGCTCTCGGAGGAAATCGAACCCGGCACGGGTGAGTCGCTCGGAAACTATCCCCAGGGGTTCACGCACCTCGGAGTCATCAGCGCGGCGGCGGCGATCGCGCACGCCGGGGACGCTGCGCGCGGGCGGTCCGCCGGGCACCGGTCGGCCGCGGGACGCGCGAGAGGATAGCCATGCGCAGTCACATCAATCTCGGCCGTGTTTTCGGCATCGAAATCGGCCTGCACTATAGTTGGCTGCTGATCGCGGTGATGATTGCGGTGTCGCTGGCATCGCATTTCGGCGCCACCCACCCCGAGTGGGATCCCGCCGCGGTCTGGGCGGCGGCCGTGCTTACCGCGCTGCTGTTTTTCGTGACGCTGCTCGCGCATGAGATGGCGCACTCGCTGGTGGCGCGCTCGCGGGGCTTGCCCGTGCGCTCCATCACACTGTTCGCTCTCGGGGGCGTTGCGCAGATCGAGAAGGAGCCGCAGGATGCGCGCACCGAGTTCTGGATGGCGATTGCCGGCCCGCTGGCGAGCGTGGCGATCGGGGCCGGCTGCCTCGGACTGGCGGCCGCGCTCGGCTGGGAGCCCGCATCGCGGCCTGCGTATCCGATGCTGGCGGTCCTGGTCTGGCTCGGGTACATCAACCTCTCCCTTGCCGTCTTCAACATGATCCCCGGATTTCCGCTTGACGGCGGGCGCGTCCTGCGGGCCATTGTGTGGTGGATCTCCGGCGACGGCTTCCGCGCCACGCGGATCGCCGCGAACGTTGGCCGCGTAGTCGCCGTACTCATGATTGCCGCGGGCGTGCTCCGGTTCGCGGCGGGCGCAGGCATCGGAGGGCTCTGGATCTCGTTCATCGGATGGTTTCTCTTTCAGGCCGCCGGCGCCTCCTGGAGCCAGGCACGAATCACTGAGCTGCTCCGCGGCGTCCGCGTGGGCGACCTGATGCACCGCGACTGCCCGACCGTGGACGCCCGCACGAATCTTCACGCTTTTCTCACCGAGGTCCTCACGCACACGCCGCGGTTCTGCTATGTCGTTCTGCTCGACGGCCGGCCCGCGGGTCTCATCAGCCCGCGCGAGGTGCGCCACGTGCCGCGCTCGCAGTGGCTCTACAAGACAGTGGGCGATGTGATGAGCGAGAGGCCGGCCATCGCCCCGGACGCGCCGGTGACCGAGGCGCTCGAGACGATGGGGCGAGAGCAGGCCCCACAGCTCCCCGTGGGGGCGGCGGGCCACATCGAGGGCATCATTTCGCAGGCGAGCGTCATCGGCTTCCTGCAGGCGCGCGGGCATCTAAGGATCTGAAGGGCCGCCCTTTCCGTTTGCAGGGTGCTCAGAGTACTGTGCGCGCCGGCCGAAAAGGCCGGATCGGAGTTCGCGGTCCCGTCCTCGTATCGCGCCCCGCTGTCGCGCACCTCGGACCGCCGCCTCCTGTATTCTGTATCCTGCCCTTATGAAGATCCGCACTGCGGTGATCACGGCCGCGAACCCGGCCCAGCGCACCCTGCCGCTGCACACGCTCATCGACCGCGACGGCGAGGAGCGCCCGGTGCTCCACATCCTCGTCGATGAGGTGCTGGCGGCGGGGATCGAAAACGTCTGCATGGTGGTCTGTCCCGGTGACCAAGCGGCGTACACGAAGGCCGCCGGAGACCACGCATCCGCGTTGCGGTTCGTCGAGCAGACCGAGCCGCGGGGTTACGCCGACGCGATCCGGACCGCGCGGAACTGCGCCGGCGATCAGCCCTTCCTGCACCTGATCGGCGATCACGTCTATGTGGACCCGCAGCCCGGCGGCACGGCGCGCAAGCTGCTGGAAATCGCCGAAGCCGAGTCGTGCGCCGTATCGGCGGTGCAGTCTACGCGCGAAAGCCTGCTGCCACTCTATGGCGCCGTCGGCGGCCAGCGCGTGCACGGACGTCCGGGGCTCTACCGCGTGGATACGGTCATCGAGAAGCCCACGCCGACGCAGGCGGAACAGTCCCTGATCGTGCCTGGGATGCGCGCCGGGCACTATCTGTGCTTCTTCGGGATGCACGTCCTCACGCCGCCGCTGATGGAGATCCTCGGCCGGCAGCTTGCGGAGGCATCCGGCCACGTTACGCTCTCGAGCGCGCTCGCCGAGTTGGCGCAGCGGGAGCAGTACCTGGCCTATCTCGCCGAGGCCAGACGCTATGACCTCGGAGTCCGCTACGGCCTGCTTTCGGCCCAGGTTGCTCTCGCACTGAGCGGGCGGGACCGCGCGGAGGTCCTCGCCCAGCTTCTCGAACTGTTGGCCGCCCGCGCCGCCGCGGCGCCGGCGAACTGAGGCCTGCGCCATGAGCCTCACGAACATTATCACCGCGCTTGACCAGGACACCCGCAACCGTCCGCTTGAGGACATCTGCCGTGGGCTGGACGGCGCGGCGTTGCTCGAGGAATGCCGCGAGCTCGATGAGTTCCGGCGCGCCAGTTCGAATCTCTACGAGCGCGTGCGCGCACAGTTCTTCCTCTACGCGATTCACCGCTTCCACCTGCCTTACAAGCCCGGGATACGGCCCGCCGGGCTGATTCCGTTCGCCGCTCACGAGAACCTGCTCAAGCGCCGGTTCGAGGAGTCGATTGAGATTCTGCTCGGCTGCCAGTCGGCGAACGGTCCGAGCGCCGCGGTGTCGAGCGCGCTCGCCGCGGCGTACCGCAGCCTCGGCTTCCAGACGCTCGCGAACCAGGTGCGCCGGAGCGTCCGCTCGGTACGCGGCAACCAGTGGCTCGCCCGCATCGGCCATCCCGCGGATTATCCGCTGCGCATCCGGCGCGAATTGCTCGGCCGCTCCGAAGGCGGCCTCTTCCCGATTCTGCGGGAGGCGACGCCGGTCCGCATGGACCTCAGCCATAGCGGCTGGAGCGACATATTTTTCCTCGGCATGGACTTCCCCGAGGGCGCGCGGGTTCTGAACGTGTCGATCGACCTGGCGGTGCGCAACGCGGGCGACGGCGCGTCGAAGCCGCCGGTCGAGACGTACTTCCGCGTGATCGACGAGCCGGTCCTCCGCCTGACGAGCGTTGATCTCGGCGCCACGGCCGAGATCACTGCCTTCGCCGAGGTCTTCGATTTCGCGCGCGACTATCTCGGATTGCTCAAGGCCGCCCTCATCGCCGCCGGCATCGTGCCGCAGGCCATGGAGGGCGCGGAGCAGCCGGTCTCCGACCTGCTGGCTCGCCTCACGGGCCGCCACGGCTGCGGCATCGAAGTTGTCAGTAAGGTCAACGACATTCCCAAGGGCTCGCGCCTCGCCGTCTCCACCAGCCTGCTCGCCTGCCTGATCGCGGCCTGCATGCGCGCCACCGGGCAGATCGCGAACCTTACCGGCGAGCTCGGCGAAGCCGACCGCCGCACGGTCGCGGCACGCGCGATCCTCGGCGAGTGGCTCGGCGGTTCGGGAGGCGGGTGGCAGGACTCCGGCGGCCTCTGGCCCGGCATGAAGCTGATCCAGGGTGTCGAGGCGATAGAGGGGGATCCGGAATTCGGCGTCAGCCGGGGCTGTCTGCTGCCACGCCACCATGTCTTCTCGAAAACCGAGGTAACGCCCGAAACGCGCGACCGTCTGGAGCACAGCCTCGTGCTCGTGCACGGCGGCATGGCGCAGGACGTCGGGCCCATCCTCGAGATGGTGACCGAGAAGTACCTGCTGCGCTCGAAAGCGGAGTGGCAGGCGCGGCTCGAGGCGATGGCGATTTTCGACGAGATCGTCGGGCTGCTTCGCAGCGGCGCGGTGGAGTGCATCGGCGGCGCGACGGAGCGCAACTTCCGCGGGCCGATCCAAACCATTATTCCCTGGGCCGGCAATTTCTACACCGAGGCGCTGATCAGCGAAACGCGAAGAGAGTTCGGCCACGCGTTCCAGGGATTCTGGATGCTCGGTGGCATGTCGGGCGGCGGAATGGGGTTCATTTTCGACCCGGCACAGAAGCCGCGCGCGCAGGAGCGCCTTCAGGCGATCATGAGCGTCGCCAAGCGGCGCCTCGAACACGCGGTGGCGTTCGCGATGGAGCCCGTGGTGTACGATTTCCGCATCAATGAGCGCGGCTCCCAAGCCAGCCTGCTCGAAGGACCCGCCGCGCTGATGCCCGCCGGATACTACACGCTGACGCTGCCGCCCGTTCTGCGCAAGGACGCCCACCTGCTCTCGGCCGCGCGCAGGGCCGAGCTGGAGCGATTCGGCGAGGCGTGCCGCACGGTTCCCGAGCTCGCGAGCACGGTCCAGGGCCTGTTCGACCGCCTGATGCCTTTCGGGCGCGGCGCCGGCAGCGCGGGCACGAAGACGCTGCGCGAATTGCTGGACGACTACGGCTTCGACCGCGCCCACCACGAGCAGATCCAGGCGGACCTGCGCGGCGGGCGCATCGGTCTGGCGCAGAACCGGCTGCCGGCCACCAGCCTCATCGAGGATCCCTCGCCGGATGAAGTTCTGGATGCGACCGCGGGCCTGCCCGAGCGCTGCCGCACGATCGGACGGGACGCGCTCGCTTCGGGCGCCGTGGCCGTCGTCACGCTGGCCGCGGGCGCCGGCAGCCGTTGGACGCGCGGCGCCGGCGTAGTCAAGGCGCTCAATCCGTTCGCGCGCCTCGGCGGGCAGCACCGCAACTTCATCGAACTGCATCTCGCGAAGAGCCGCCGCACGAGCCGCGTCGCGGGCACCGCCCTGCCCCACATCGTAACGACGAGCTATCTGACGCACGCGCCTGTCGAACAGTGGTTGAGCGGTGAAAACCACTACGGCTACGCGGGACCGCTGCTGCTCTCGCCGGGCCGCGCCATCGGCCTGCGCATGATCCCGATGGTGCGCGATCTTCGCTTCGCCTGGGAGGAGATGCCGCAGCAGATGCTCGACGAGCAGGCGCAGAAGGTGCGCGACAGCCTGCGCGCCGCGCTCATCCAGTGGGCCCTGCACGCGGGCGAGGCCGCCGACTACACGGACAACCTGCCGCTCCAGTGCCTGCATCCTGTGGGGCACTGGTACGAGGTGCCGAACATGCTCCGCAACGGCGTGCTCCTGCGCCTCCTCGAAGAGCGGCCCGATCTACGCTACGTGATGCTGCACAACATCGACACGCTGGGAGCGGACGTGGATCCCGCCCTCCTCGGCTATCACATCGAGGCGGGCGCGGCGCTTACCACCGAGGTGATCGCGCGGCACATCGACGACCGCGGCGGCGGCCTGGCCCGCGTGGACGGGCGGCTCCGGCTCGTCGAGGGGCTCGCGCTTCCCGGCGAGTCCATCGAGTCGTCGCTTTCCTACTACAACTCGCTCACGATGTGGATCGACATCGACCGGCTGCTCGCGGCCTTCGGCCTGACGCGCGAGGGCCTGCGCGATGAGGCGAAGGTTGCGGCCGCCGTTCGCGCGCTCGCCGCCCGCGTGCCCACCTACGTCACGTTGAAGGACGTGAAGAAGCGCTGGGGCAAGGGGCAGGAAGACATCTTCCCGGTGACGCAGTTCGAAAAGCTGTGGGGCGACATGACGGCGCTGCCGGAGCTCGACTGCCGCTTCGTGGTTGTCCCGCGAGTCCGCGGGCAGCAGTTGAAGGAACCAGCCCAGCTTGACGGCTGGGTCCGCGACGGCTCCGCGGCCTGGGTGGAATCGCTCTGTGAGTGGGCGTAATTGGCTGACCGCCCTCACAGCCACCGCGCTGTTCGCCGACAAGCCGAAATCGCCTGGCCCGGCACTATTGCGGGTAGCTGCGCCGGCGGCTGCCGCAACTCCCCACCAGCCGCGGGCCTTATACCAATGTAGGTATAATGAACGGAGATGGACAAGCCCCCCTCCCTGAAACCTCTCTGCTCGGTGGGAGCTCGAAACGGGATCTGCGATCATTGCCCGGCCCAGTGGTGGACCTCTTTGGATACGCTCTTTACCTTGCTCAGGCGGGCAACAAGCACAGGCAGGCCAAGCCCCTCCGGGGCTTCGGTTCCGCCGGTGCCCTGGAGGTTGTCGAGGATTGGGATCGGAGCACGTGTCGAACCGTCTGCACCGTACAGTTCAAGGGCGTGATTTTCGTGCTGCACGTGTTCCAGAAGAAGTCCACGCGCCGAGCGGCCACGCCCAAGGCCGGTATCGATCTGATCCGGGAGCGGCTCAAGGCCGCGGAGCAGATGGCCAAGGAGCTATCGCGATGAAGAAACAGCGACTCGTGCGGGGCGTTCCTGTAGAGGAAGGCTCCGGCAATGTATATGCCGACTTCGGGTATGCCGACAGCGGGAGCATGCTGGTGAAGGCCCAACTGGCCGCCATGATTGCTGAGATCGTTCAGCACCGGGCGCTCACTCAAGCCCGCGCTGCGGAGATTCTGGGGTTAACGCAGCCCAAGGTTTCCGCCCTGTTGAAAGGACGGTTTCACGGAATTTCGGAGCACCGGCTGCTGGTATGCCTGACGCGGCTGGGCCGGGATGTCCGGATCGTCATCAAGCCGGCGCCTCGGAGCCGTTCGAACGGCCGGCTGACACTTTCCGTCGCATAGGGTCGAGCCATACGAGATTCAGATTCCGCGCACTCCGCCACTCTCTCAGGAAGACGCGTCAGCCGAGAGCCAGGATCGGCGCTGCTACTATTCGGTATATGCTCCGGCGTTACCCGCCGCTGTTTGCGGACCGGAGATGACCGCGCGGGAAAATCGCGCGGTTCACGCCGACCCCTGCCAGTGCCTCGGGACGTTGCTGGTTGCAATCGGTTATCACTAGGTGATAACCTTGTGGCGGTTATGAGGACGCTGCGCGTTGGGATCGCCAGTTACGAGCAAATGAAAGCGCGGACGGTTGCGATCGCTCGAGGTGAGTACAGGCCGGCGGCCGGCGAGCCGAAAGTATGGTTCACATCGGCTGAAAGCTTTGCCAGGGTCTTATCCGACCGCAACCGTGCCCTGCTTGGAATCATCGCCGAGTCCGCCCCCGAATCGCTTGCGCGACTGGCGGAACTGACCGGGCGGAAGAAATCGAACCTGTCCCGGACGCTGAAGACCATGGAGCGATACGGCTTCGTGCATCTCACCCGGGGAGTGCGGGGATCAGTTATCCCGCGAGTTCCTTACCAGCGGATCTCCCTGACACTGCCGTTGTCGACACCGGGACGGGAAGGTAACGAAGCCGCATGAACAGGCTTCTGGCATGGCCTGCTCGCGGTAGTCGGTGTCAGGGCGGGGATGGAAGAGCGGAAATCAAAGTCGAACGCCGGCGCCGGGAGCCGGATCTCATAGCCCCTCGAAGAACAGGGCGTCGAGCACTCGAACGGGCTCCTGCGCCGATACTCCGCCGCCCAGACGCAGCCCGCGCGCGCGTTTCTTCCATTCCTCCTCCGGCAAAACCTCGATGCCGCACTTTTCAAGGACCTTCGCAATCTTGCGGCGCGTTGCCATGAGGCGGGAAAATGCCGCTTCGTCCACCATTTCGCGGAAGTGCTGCTCGGGGTCGATAACGTCTCCTTCGATCGTTTCCAAGTGCGATTCGAAGGAAGGTTCCGTGGTATCGCCATTGCCGGACGCAATCCACTCGCCCAAGGTGATCACTGCAAACGGCGCCAGCAACGAGACTGCGGCGCACCAACCTGTTCGGCCGGCGCCTTGCACGGTTTCCACGCAGCCGTCAATGTAGTCTTCCGTCTCGGTGGTGAACGCGAATGCTTCGCCGTCCGGTGCGATGAAGTAAAGATGATAGGACCGGGAGGGTTCGCATGCGTCCGCCGGCTCTTGGTCCGGGTCCGATTCGGGCCACCAGACAGGGTCTCTCACGGCCTCGCGCTCGAAGAGCAGTTGGGATCCTTTCAGGCTCTTCAACGCGCGCGCCAGTTTGAGCCGCACCTCGAGAAACCAGGAATCCTCGTAATCGACGTTCATCTCTACGATGCCATCCGGCCACAAGCGCTCGATCGCCTCTCGGATATCCTTCCGGACCATACCTCACTTCCCCTCCAGCGTCTCAGCCGCCCTCGCCGCGGCAGCGCTGTAAGCAGCTTCGAGAAAGTCCTGGAGCGCGATCCCGCCGCGCCAGAAAGGGAACTTGCCCAATCTCCGAGCCACAGCCGCCCCGGCGCGTGGGGCGCCCTCCGCGTCCGGGGCCTCTCCAGCCAGATCGTTCGGCAACGCGCCGGCCTTCCAGAACCGGCTAGGCGCGGCGGGCAGCGGCTCAGGCGGCAGTGATGGGCCCGGAGAGCGCTCCTCCGGCTGGCGCGATAAGCCGCTTTCTCCGATGAGCGCCATGAATTCCTCGCGGTTCATGCCGCGCATTCGAAAGATCAGGAACGGATCGCGGTCGAACTCCTCTCCCAGCAGGTAGTACACCGCCGCAATGTGTTTGCACGGATTCGACCAGTCGGGGCACGAGCATTCGGTGTCGAGATCGTTGTAACGCTCCGGGAACAGCGAGACCCCGGCGGCGCGAAGCACCTCTTCCATCTCATGCGGCATCTCGCCGCCGAGCAGCTTGGAAGCGAAGACCGCCTGGCCGGCAACGGAAGCGGCCACCTTTTTCCATGCCGCCGCGCCCAGCGACTTCACTTTGATCGTAATGGCATAGGGCGTTGGCCGCGAGCCTTGCACGCGGGCCGTGATTCGTCCCTTGCCGACCTCGACGGAGAGCACCTGCCCGGCGCGCGCGTAGCTGCGTCCGCGCTGCAATCGCGCACCGATGTTGAACCCTTCCAGTACGGCAATCCAGCGCTTTGCCCACCAGCTCTCACCGAAGCCCCGCTTCGATTGTGCGCGGATGCCCCCCTTGGCCGCGCGCGGCCGGGACGGCGGAAAGTAGCGGTCGTAGAAATCCCATCGGCTCATAGTCACTCTCCCACGGCGTCTTTGCGCAGCGCGAACAGGTCCCGTAACTGCGCGTTTGACAACTCGCTAAGCCAGGCCTCGCCCGCGCCCACCACGCGCCCGGCAACCTCCTTCTTGCGCTCGATCATCTCGTCGATCTTCTCTTCCAGCGTGCCGGCGCACACGAACTTGTGCACCTGCACGTTTTTCGTCTGTCCGATGCGAAAGGCGCGATCCGTGGCCTGGTCTTCCACCGCCGGGTTCCACCAGCGGTCGAAGTGAAACACGTGGTTGGCCTGCGTCAGGTTCAGGCCCGTGCCGCCGGCTTTGAGGGAGAGCAGGAACACGCGCGGACCGGCGGGATCGGAAAAGCGCTCCACCATGCGGTCCCGCTGCTTCCGGGGCGTGCCGCCGTGCAAGTACAACACCTCGATGCCGAAGCTCTCCCGAATGTGACGTTGGAGGATATCGCCCATCTCGGTGAACTGCGTAAAGATCAACGATCGGTCGTCTTCTTCCAGCGTCTCTTCGAGCATTTCCACGACGCGCGCCAGTTTCCCGCTGCGGCCGTCCAGGGCCGAGTTGTCCTTCAAGAACTGCGCCGGATGATTGCACACCTGCTTCAGCTTCATCAGCGTAGCCAGCACCAATCCCTTGCGCTCGATGCCTTCGGCCGACTCGATGGCCGCCTGCGCATCCTTCACCACGGCTTCGTAAAGTGACGCCTGTTCCCTGGTGAGGTTGCAGAAGACCTTCATCTCCAGTTTCTCGGGCAGGTCGGCGATGACGCTCTTGTCGGTCTTCAGCCGCCGCAGGATGAACGGCGACGTGATGCGCCGCAGGCGGTCGGAGGCTCCACGGTCGGCATACACCTGGATCGGAACGAAAAACCGTTTACGGAAGCCGCTCTCCGAGCCGAGGAACGCCGGGTTGAGAAACTCCATCAGGCTCCAGAGATCGCCGACGTTGTTCTCCACCGGCGTGCCGGTCAGCGCGATGCGATAGCCGCCGGCCAGAGAACGCGCCGCCCGCGCCTGTTTGGTCGCAGCGTTCTTGATGTTTTGTGCTTCGTCCAGAATCACGCCTGCCCAGTCCACTTGCGCGAGCGCTTCGTGGTCGCGATGCAGGAGCGCATAGCTGGAGAGGACAAGCGCGTGTGTGACGGCGGCCTTCTGAAACGCCGCGCCTCGGCTGCGCGCGATCCCGTGATGCACGAGCACTGGCAGTTCGGGCGTGAAACGAGCGGCCTCCTTGCGCCAGTTGTTCACCACGGAGGTCGGGCAGACGAGCAGGACGGGCCGCCGCTCGCCTTCGGCGCGGTCGCGTTGGATGAGGGCGAGAGTCTGGATGGTCTTGCCAAGCCCCATGTCGTCGGCCAGGCAGGCTCCCAATCCCATACTCTTCAGAAAATCGAGCCAGGAGTAGCCGCGAAGCTGGTAAGGCCGCAGCGTTCCGCTGAAGGCTTCCGGTTGCGGCAGTTCGGCGAACGGTTCACGGCCTTCGAGGCGTGCCAGCAGGTCGCCCACCCATCCCTTCGCCTCGACGCCGCCGATTTGGAGCGGTCCGGCGTGGCCCTCCACCCCGACGGCCATGCGAACCACCTCGCGTACGGTAGCGCGTCCGCCCGGGTTGCGCTTGAGGAAATCGAGGGCGGCCTGAATCTGCGCTGCGTCGACCTCTACCCATTGACCACGCAGTTGCATCAGCGGTTGCTTCAGGCCGGCCAGCGCCACCAGTTCCGCGCGCGTCATCTTCTCGCCGCCCAGTGCCAGTTCCCAGTCGAATTCCACCAGCGCCTCGAGCGACAGGCCTCCAGACGCCGCCGCCGGGCTCTTCACCCGGGCACGAGCCTGCAAGCGGGCCTGGACACCCCGCCGCGTCCACCACGACGGCAGCATTACGCCAAAACCACTCTGCTCGAGCGCGCCCGCCGTCTCGCGCAGGAACTGATGCGCTGCGGTTGTATCGAGAAGGTAGCCCTCCGGAGCGGCTTGCTTGAGGCTCGCCTCCACGCGCGGGCAGATCGCCGCGGCCTGGCCCAGGGAAGCCAGCAGGTGCTCTCGCACTGCCGCACGATCGCTTCCAAACGCGGTCGCGCATTTGCGATTCCACGCGTCGGCGGCCGGCACGAACAGGCTCGGATCCTTCGTGCCCTGCAACAGGTATTGAACCTGCCAGCCACCTCCGCCATTCTCGGGCTCGCGCAACCGGAACGACAGGCGGAAGGGAGCGAGCGAGGCAACCCGAACCGGGCGCTGCCATTCCTCGATACGCGCGGCAAACGCCTGCAGTTCAGAATCGGCGCCGGGCGCGGCGGCATCGGGGGAGGTCAGCGCGGCCTGCCAGCGGTCGTGCAAGCTATCGCTCGTGAGAGGCCGCGGCGCCGAAGCGGTCCGCACCAGAGCGTCCAGAATCACACCGGCGAAGGCCAGCAGAACGGCCTGGGCCGGCGTGTCCGGCTCTTGGTCCCCGGTCTCCCAAGTGAGGGAGCGTGCGCAGGGCGGCATGGCCTTGGCGAGCGCGTCCAGACGCGTGGCATCGGCGCCGGTGGGAACCGGCATCCATCGCGCTGCCCAGCGCCCAGTCTCATGGGTGAGGCTCGGTAGGAATTGGCCCCGCAGGGCCAACCCGGCGCCAAAATGCATGGCTGCGATCCAATAGGCCAGGTCTTCGCCAATCAGCACGCCGGGCGCGACTATCCGTTTGCCGGCGCATGCCGCCAGGAGGTCAATGGCCTTTTGTGCGTCGAGCGGCAGGACCTCGACAACATGTGGCGCCAGGTAGCACTCCTCGTCGGGAATCGCCGCGCCACCTGCCATTGCGACCGATGGCGCCGGGCGTCCTTCCCGGGTAGGCAGCCATGCCACGGCCTCGTGAACGTCGCGTCTCGTCAAGCTCGGTTGTGTGCCGATTTTTGCCACCGCTGTCACCAGCGCGGCCTTGCCTGCGCTGGGTTCCGCCCACACCAGCAACCGGTCGTCGTGGAACGCGCCGTGGAGGATGATCATGAGAAGCAGTTCCGAACCATGATGGAAGGGCAATTATCTCCGAGGATCCGCATGCTCCGCAATCAGTCCAGACCCTTCCCGGCCGCTCGGCCTATGGCTTCACCGCTGCGGCATTTCAGCTCTTTAAGCCAAAGGTGGGGGACTGGCCCGTGCACGATCCGCCCAATCCCAGCTCTGGCGCGTTGCGATGCGGGTGCTAGCCCCGACACTGTTCACCTAAGCGAATTTCGAAGTGGGACAGGCCTCCTGGCCTGTCGTTCCGATATACCTTAACGCACTTGACCACCGCCGACCTTCTACTCTCTCCGCCAATCCCGCCGCTACCTGATTCTCCGCGGGAAATCTCAGCAGTTCTTGGAAACGATCCGTGCAAACTCCAGGTGATAAACAGGGCAGCACCCTCGGGTTGCACAGACAGGCCAGGAGGCCTGTCCCCCATCGATGGGATCCTGATTAAGTGAACAGTTTTGGTGCTAGCCCGCTTCTCTCACACGGTTTCGTTGTGAGACGCGGAAGATGCCCGTGTATACGAGGCGCGCGAAGGTCGACGACCGGAGGCGTACTTGAACAGTACGTCGAGGACGGCGAGCGAGCGCAACGAAGTAGACCTGGGCATATCGTGCGTCGCAACAGACAGCGTGTGAGCGAAGCGGGTTAAGTCGCGCTTGCGGCGTCCGCGCCCGGCGCGGCATTCACGCTCAGCACCAGGCAGGTGATGTCGTCGGACTGAGGCGCCGTACCCGTGAACGCGGTCACGGCGTCGATCAGCGCTCCGAGCCTGTCGGATGCGCTCGCTTGCCATCGCTTCCTCAGCTCCGCTTCCAGCCGCGCATCGCCGTACTCCTCGCCCGCTTCATTCACCGCCTCGACCATGCCGTCCGTAAACACGTAAAGGATATCGCCGGGACCGAGTTCGACAGACCCGCACTCGTAAGCCGCCTCTAGACGGACTCCCAGGGGAAGCCCGCCCGCTTCGAGATACTCGAGAACGCCGCCCGCTCTGGCGAGAACCGGCGGATTGTGGCCGGCGTTGACGTACGAGATCCGCCGGGTCGCGGTGTCCATGTCCGCGAGGAACCCGGTGATGAAGCGGCTGCCGCCGGCGCTCCGTGTGCAGGTGGAGCGGTTGAGGCGCGCCACCAGTTGGTTCAGCGGGAGCGACTCCTCCACCAGGGTCTTCAGGCTGGCCTGCAGTGTCGCCATGAGCATACCCGCGGGGATGCCCTTGCCCGCCACGTCCGCCACCACCAGGAACAACCGCCACTCGCCCGGACCGCCGCCCGGCGCGGGCCGCGGGAACGCGTCGTAGTAGTCGCCTGCCACGGTATTCGCGGCCTTGGTCACGAACGCAATGTCCACGCCCGGGATCGCCGGCGGCTCGGCGGGCAGGAGCATTCTCTGGATATCGCGGGCGATCTCGAGGTCGCGCTTCATCGACACGCGATCCGCGAGCTCGAGCGCCAGCAGAAGCACCAGGCCGGCTCCCGCCAGGATGCTTGTAGGACCCGAGAGATCTACAACGACGTTGTTCCACTCGAACCGGCCGAATGGGCCGAGCAGGAGGACGATCGATACCAGGAACAGCACCCGCCGCACCGGCGAGAGCTTCATGACCATCGCCTGGAACACAGCCCATGCGGTGTGCCCCCGGCTCTTCGGTTTTTCCGGTACCGAACCCGCGCGCGTGGCTTCGGCGAGGTAAAAATCGTAGCCGCTTCTGGCGTCGCGCCGGAACTGGGTCCAGATCTCCTGGACCGTGAGGCCCGTGGTCACCTGCTGCCAGAATCTCCCCAATTTCGCCATACCAGGTATCCCCGATGATACCCGACAAGCACCGCCGGGTAGAGGGGTACGAACCCACAGTTCCATCTTGAGCAGTTACCGATAGCCTCTTGGTGGCCTCCGGCTCCTTTATTCATGCGGGTTTCAACGCGATGAAGACGATCTGGAGGTCGACGCCCAATTACTTGTCCAGTGGGACGCCCCAGCCACAAGCCGGTGATCTCGTATGACGCTTCCTCTACCAAGCCGACAAGGTGGTGCCAAGCCGAAAGCTGGAAAACAGCACGGCGGGTGGAGGTTGGAGAGGCGTTTATTGAATTCATATGACAGGCAGCCCCAGACCACATGCTAACGAGACGGGTGAAGCGGACGAAGGCAGTCCGCCGGTTCCGTTAGTGTGGACTTGCCTTCCGAGATCATGGACGGCAACAAGTTCGCGCTTCGATTCTTCCCCTCGCTCAGCGATTTCGCTTTCCTCGCGCCGGCCGTCCTGCTGTTTGCCGTGATGGCCGGCACCCGGGCGATGCTGGCGGACAGCGATACCGGGTGGCACATCCGAGCGGGCGACTGGATTCTCGAGAACGGCCGCCTTCCGACCATCGATCTCTTTTCCTTCACCAAACCCGCACAACCCTGGTATGCCTGGGAATGGCTCTGGGAGGCCTCTTTTGCGTGGCTGCATCGCCACGCGGGAATGGCTGGCGTAATCCTCGCCAGTGTTGTCGTCATCTGCCTGACGTCCCTGTTGCTGTTTCGACTCATCCGAAGACAGTGCACAAATGATTTGATCGCCCTCGCCGTGACGGTGTTGGCCATGTTCGGCGCATCTGTGCACTTTCCGGCGCGGCCGCACCTGTTCTCGCTGCTGTTCGCGGTGATCCTGCTGCGACTTCTGGCGCGCAGCCGTCAGAGCGGTCACGATGTCCCTTGGGCGGCGATCCTGCTGATTGTCCTGTGGGCCAATGTGCATCCGGCCTTCGCCGCGGGAATTGTCATACTCGGGGCCTACTCCGGCGGTGAACTCCTGGCGGCGCTGGCAACCTCCAAGCCGGATGAGCGCAAGGCGTTCCTGACGCGGTTCCAGCGGTATGTGCTGCTGACGATCGCCTGCATCGCGGCTGCACTGGCGAATCCGTACGGGTACCACCTCTTCGTCCACATGTATTCGTTCCTCTCCGACCCCTATGCGCTTCATCACGTCGCCGAATACATGGTGGTGGATTTTCGGATTCCACCCGGCCGGGCCTTCGAATTGATGCTGATGCTGGGCGCGCCCGCGGCGCTGGCGCAGGCGCGAAAACAGCGGTTCGCGCCTCTGTTACTGTACGGCGCGTGGGCGCATCTGGCGCTGACCTCGCAGCGCAACATTCCGTTCTTCATGGTCGCGATGGCGGCGCCCGTGGCGGTCTGGCTCGAGCAGGTGCTGGCCGCCCTCGGCCGTCCGCCCTTCGCGGACTGGATCCGGAAGGCCGCCGCCGGCTTCGAGCGGTTTATGGCCGAGTTCTCCGCCAACGATCGGATCCCCCGCTTCCACCTGCTCAGCGCCGCGGCTTTGGCGCTGCTTTTCCTACTATTGCGCGCGCCGGGAGCGCCCGCCCGCTTCCGGGCCGAATACGATCGCGAAACATACCCGAACGGAGCGTTGCCGGCGCTGCGGCAACTGGGTTCCTCCGCCCGCATTTTCACGACCGACGTTTGGGGCGGATACCTGATCTACCAGCTCTATCCGAATGTTCGTGTGTTCTGGGACGGTCGCGTCGATTTCTACGGGCCTCGGTACAACCAGGCCGCAGTCGACACTGCGATGGGCGGACCTTCCTGGGACAAGACTCTCGCGGAGCACCGGATCACGGCCGCGCTCATCCCCACCGACCTGCCCCTCGCTGCGATTCTCAATGAATCCAGAGACTGGCAGCCCGTCTACCGCGACAAGACTTCGGTTCTGTTCCAGGCCTCGCCGGGCCGCGGCCGTTAGCGTCCGCTCGCGTAGATTTCGCGCACCAGCGGGACGACGGATTGCGACACCGATCTCCTCCCACGCTTCTCCCTTCGCAATCCTGTCGCGGACTTCGCTGGCGGAGACCCCGGCACAGGACCCGGGGATCTCGACCGGCGAGATGCGGTCTCGGAGTTTGGGCAGCAGTACGTAAGCGCCGCCGCGCCCGGGAACCAGCAGGCGAGATTCGCTTTTTCCCCTAACCCGGCGTAGCCGGAACCAAACAGGGACAACGTCGAAAAGTCGGAGCCAATTCCAGACTCCAGCCAAGTGCCTGTAAACATTGGCCCACAACATCGTGCCCAAGAATATCCTGCCAGCAAACAACAGGATCCAACGATAGGGCAAAACGGGGCAAAACGGGCCAGCCTGAACTGAGTGATTTATTCGAGAGCCCAGGATGGGCCTGCCACTATTGGACGGGACAGGAAGGAACCCGCCCGCGACCGTCACAGAGCAACTGGCGCTGTTTGCAGAGCGGACGAGATGGCCGGAAAAATCGCGCGGTTCAGGCTGACCCGTTTTGCCCGAGCCGTTTTTCCGACCCGTTTTTCCCTTCACTCCTCCCGCAGCGCCCTCATCGGATCCACCCGCGACGCCCGCCGCGCCGGCCCCCACGTCGCCAGCGCCGTGATGATCAACAGCAGCGCCGGAACCGCCGTAAAGGCCCAAGGATTGACATCGTTGAACGTGAAGAACCAGAGCGCCGACGTGATCACACGGCAGGCGAAAAAGCTCAGCAGCAAGCCGGCGGCAGCTCCAGCCCCGCCCAGCGTGAGCCCCTGGCGCAGGACCATCCACACCACATTCCGCCGGTCCGCCCCAATCGCCATGCGAATGCCGATCTCGCGCGTCCGCCGGCTGACCGAGTACGCGACCAAACCGTAAAGCCCCACCGCCGCCAGGACCAGTCCCATCAACCCCATCCCCCCTACCACCTCCGCCAGCAGGTTCGGCACCTTCACCGCCCGCTGCGTGTACAGGTCCTGCATCGTGCGCACATCGAACACCGGCATGTCCGCATCGAGCCCCCGCACCACCTCCCGCACCGCAGGAGCGATGCCGGCGGCGTCCGCGGCGTCCGATTCCGCAACCAGCGTCAGCCTGGAACGCGCGTGCTGCCGGAACGGCAGGTAGAGGAAGTCCAGCGGAGGCTCGGCGATGAAGAAGTACTTCGACTGTTTCGCGATGCCCACAATCTCCACCAGCGGCCCGGTCGCGTTGCGCAAATGGAACCGTTTGCCTAATGCGTCTGCCTTGGGCCAGTAGTAAGCCGCCATGTGCTCGTTCACCACCGCCGCCAGGGGCGAGTTGGCCGCGTCCGATTCCAGGAAACCGCGCCCCTCGACGATGCAGATGCCCAGCGTAGGGAAATAGCCCTCGCTCAGATAACTGTCGAAAGTGGTGAACGCCTGCACGCCGGGCGTCAACTGGTAGCCCTCCGGAACGATGCCGACGCTGTCCACACTGATCATCGGCACGCCCGAGGGAGAGCCGCCGACCGCACGCCCGCCGCCGCTCGCGTCCGCTCCAGCAGATCCTTATAGAACCGTCGCGCCTGGTCCGCCGAGTAGTGAGCCAGGTCCGTATCGAAGCTGGTCAGAAACAAACGATCGGTGCGGTATCCCGGCCCTTCGACCAGTTGATGGCGGAAGCCCTGCACCAGCACCACCGAGATCAGCAGCAGAACCACCGAGAGCGCCACCTCACCCGCCACAATCGCGTTCCGGCCCCACAACCTCGGCTTTCCTCCGCGGTCGGTGTTGCCTGCTTTGAGCGCGGCAACCAGGTCCGGCCGCGTAATCCGAAGCGCCGGCGCCAGGCCGAACAGCAGGGTGCTCACCACCGAAACCGCCAGTGTGAAGAGCAGCACCCTTTGGTCCACCCCCATCGCCAGTACTATCGGCAGATCGGACGGAATCGGCATGCGGCGGAACAGCGCCGCTACTCCCTCCGCGACCGCTACGCCTCCCGCTCCCCCGCCCACAGCGACCACCAGATTCTCCAGCAACAGTTGCCGGATCAGGGCTCCGCGCCCCGCCCCGATCGCCAGCCGCACCGCGATCTCCCGGGAACGCGCACGCGCCCTGCTCAGCAGCAGGCCCGCGACATTCGCGCACGCTACCGCCAGAACGCACAGCCCCAACAGGGCCAGCATCGCGATCATGCCCGTCCTGGGCGGCGACTGCTCGATCCGCAGCGCGAGCTCGGTCTCTACCCTGATCCGCTGGTCGCGATTCGTCAGCGGGTACATCCGCTGCAACTCAGTCGCGATCGCACCGAGATCGACCTGCGCCTGCTCCACGCTGGCGCCCGGCTTCAGCCGCCCTTTTACGATCAGCCACCGCACGTCGCGCCGGTTGAGGTTGTTCTGCTGGCTCATCGAAGGCGACATGGCCAGCGGAACGTAGAGCGCCGGCCGCAGCACCTGGTCGATGCCCGTGAACGACTCGGGCGCGACGCCCACCACCACGAACTCAGTCCCATTCAGACGGATCCTCGAGCCCAGGACCGACGGGCTGCCCCCGAACTGGCTGATCCAGAAATCGTGTCCCAGCACGACCACCGGATCGCGCCCCTCCGCCTGGTCTTCATCCGGCCGGAAGCCCCGCCCGAGCGCCGGCTCCACGCCCAGCACCCGGAAGAAGTTGCCCGAAACATACAGGCCGAATTTCATCCGCGGCAGAGTCTCCCGGTTGCGGCTGAAGCCGAACATCGCGTAGCCCGAGGCCACGAGGCCCTCGAAGGTGCGGTTGCGGTCCCGCAAGTCGGCGTAGTCCGGGTTGGAAATCGTGGTGTTGGTGCCGAACGCCGCAGATGCTTCGGTGTTGACCGCCACCACGCTCGCCGGCTTCATCACCGGCAGCGGCCGCAACAGCAATGCGTCCGCAAAGCTGAACATCGCCGAGGTCGCGCCAATGCCGAGGGCCACCGAACAGACCGCGACCAGCGTGAAGCCCGGGTCCTTGCGCAGCACCCTCAGCGCGTGCCGTACCATCGAAATGACTTTGTCCATCGCCGTGTCTCCCCGACCGTCCGTGTACGTGCACACCACCGACACTCTGCGACGAAGGAAAAGGCTGATTCCGCCTCCAGCCCTCCGCGCTCACCACCAAATGTCATGTGGAAGAAGCGGAGGGCGAGGCGCTGGAAGGAACTAAACACAACGACTTAAGTAATTGCGCATAATCGCCGTAGGGTTTCATTGCGGATGGTCCATTGATCGAACTCCGCTTCCAGCGCGGCAATCACGTTGTCGAGATCCGGAAAATATCGATTGTGCAAGCAACGGCGCCGAGTCAGTTTCCAAACGCGCTCGATCGGATTCAACTCCCGGCTGTAGGGCGGCAGGTAGTCCAGAGCAAAGTCTTCGGCGTGCTCTTCTCTCCACTCCTTGTGCCGCCGGGCATGATGATATCTCGCGTTGTCAGTGATGACAACCACTCGGCGCCCGGTTCGGAT